>Ga0222717_10000190_pt1 | contig 54650 bp, 53 predicted proteins | sample C33_18DmetaG_FD_165053 | JGI IMG/M metagenome (GOLD analysis project Ga0222717, IMG submission 165053) | Estuarine water microbial communities from San Francisco Bay, California, United States - C33_18D | ecosystem: Environmental > Aquatic > Marine > Unclassified | place: USA: California... | reverse complement strand
TTGAAACAACTGACGAAACAGATCTATCAGGTGAATTAGCTTGCGCCGGTGGAGTCTGCGAAATTACAAGCTTATAAATTAAATTAAATAAAATGAATGAATTAAAAGGTAAGTACAAAATTATGCAAGAGTTAATTATGGAGGGTGAGATTGACTTAGTTAAATTTGAAAGTGGAAATAACTCTGCTGGAACAAGGGTTAGAAAAAATATGCAATCTATAAAGAACATGGCTCAAGAAATACGGCTTGAAGTTCAACATATTAAAAATAGCGTAACCGCTTAAATAATAAAGGGGGCAACATTAGTTGCTCCCTTTTTTTATACTGCTATCATAAAGATAGTGATCATAATTACTAGATATACTAACCAACTAAGATCCATTTGTTTTGTTTCCATAACATTATTATCACAAACAACCACGTGGAGTTTATAAATATAATGTTAAGTAATCGTTAACATTTCCATCTTCTTCTAGCTGCTTTACCTCTTTCTCCAGTCCAACCTTTTGATCTAGCGCAAAACGATTTTCTTCTTTTAGCAGCTTTACTACCTTTTTTAACTTTTCCTGTTACAGCTGTTTTTAGCTTACTTCCAGGGTTTTCTTTTCTATATTGTTTTACTCCTTTCTTTGTCATACCAGCGCCTTCTTTTGTTTTTCTAAAAGTACGCCCTTTGCCTTTAGTTGTTTTTCTCATTTTAGCTGGAGAGTCACAACCACAAGAGCACTCAGAACCACAAGAACTAGTAAAAGGATTGTTTTTTTGATAATAAGCCATTATATAGTTTTGTATTTAGTTTTACCGTTTTCTTTGTATGCTTTTAAGCATCTGTTTCTATTGTCAATTTCATTAACGTAACTAACATGTACCCAGTTAGGATTTTTATCATCTCCAAATTCCCATATCATTTGATCGAAGTTTAGGTTCTCCTTGATCCACTCATACATTTCAGCATTAGTCTTTTTACAACCACCATCATCTATATCCATAGCCTGTCCTTTACAATGCTGTGACGATGTTGATCCACCAATAGCTTTGTTTAAAGCTTTACCTCTATAAAAACTATTAATACGTATTGGCCCACCAACCCACTCTCTCAATGGCTCGAACACTTGTTCAGCTATCTCCTTCATGTTAGATAACTCAAATTGATTTGGCGTATTATCTAAACCTTTACGTGTTGCTGTTATGCTATACACTCCTTCTTTATCGCTTATATGTTTACTTATCATTATCTTATTATATAATTTACTCCTAATTTAAAATCATACCACTCTCTATTCCAGTATTTGTTATACTTACCTTCTGTAAAAACTCCTATTCTTTTTGTAACTTTAGCCCCAAATATCATACCACCAGAGTAATCAAGCCATTGTTTACCTTCGTACTCATGATAAGAGTAATCTTTACCTTCATCTAAATGGTAAGGCATTAAATTACCCCAAGTATGTACCCAAAAAGATTTGGTGTAATGATAATAATCAAAACCCATAACAACAGAGTGTTGTATAACCAAATCTAATTCATTTCTTTTTCTAGTAGTATAATCAGCTAACACATTTGGTATAACTACTTCCTCCCAAACCTCAACTGATGTAGCTACAATGTCACCATTAGGATCCATGTACTCAGATTCTTGAACATTAACATTGTAACCTTCTTGTAACGCTAAGTAAGTATAGTGTATATCTCCGTTACCTAGTCTCCACTCTTCTAGTGGATCATAACCATATGGCTCTGCTAATCTTTGTGCCGCACCAATATTAAAAGATAACTTGTTGTTTACTTTATATCTATATCTCTCCGATGTTTCAAAATATTTAATATCAGCAAAACCATCTTCTAAGTATTCACCTTTAAGTATAAAATGATTAATACAAAAACGTTTACCACAACCATCATCACCTACATATCTTATAAAATGATGTTGATCTAAGTATTCATTACCTTGTTGTCTAGCGTAATCTACTTCAAATAAAAATTCTAAGCCGCGTACTTTACCTACATTAGCACCATCAGACCAAGATGTTTCAGTTCCATCGTAAAACGTTTGAGCTTTGTTTTCATAACCAAACCTAGCTATCTTACGCACACCAAAAGCTACGTTGTAATCAAAAGGTGTTTTTATTGTTGCTGTTTCTAAGCCATTTGTTACAGAAAAAGTTTGTACGTCAGATATAGAAGTACCACCGCTAGCAGCACCATAAAATGTAGCAAACTTAAGATACTTATTTAAACTAAACTGCGCGTGGGCTGTAGTAGAAATCAATAAAAATATTATCAATATTTTCTTCATATTTATCTTTTCTTTAATTTATTTATAACCGTAGCGGTACTAGTTCCAGTTGCAGCTTCTTCTAGTTTAACCCACAACCCATAGTTCCTAGAATTAAAACTTAAATAATCACCACTAAGAACTAATGTAGATCCTGGTTCTATAGATAAATTCTGTACTAAGTAATAATCAACATCAGCAGCATCTCTAACATAAACAGAAGCTCTATAAGAATACGTGTGAGTGTTTGCTATTGTTAAAGTTGAAATATTACCATTCCCAAGAAGTCTAGGTATCACGTTGACCGCTGAAGTGCCTGTTATATTAGTATATGTAGCCATTATTATTCATTTATTAGTCCCACTCAATTTCCATTGTACTAGTAAAGTACGTTGTTTTACCACTAACACCTTTCATCATTGATATAATTATATCACCAGCCGCTATATCACCATCTGTGAAACTTGTTTGTTCTATAGCAACCGCTTTTTGAGCACCAGCAACGGTAAGCGTTTGTTCGTCTATAAGTGTACATGATACAGCGCTACTACTACCAACAACTGGTCTATATCTAAACAAAGCTATATAAGTAGCTCCAGACCCACTACCAGCAGCCCAACCTGTCCATTTTTTAACAGTACCAGCGTAAGGCATAACTTGACCAGCAGCTCTTATTAGTAGCGAAACAGACGTCGCGGTAGTACCATTAGCACCAGTGCTAGTATTATGTTCAAACGGAGCGTTTGTATCTGTCATAGATTGAGCCATCTCATAGTTCGTACCATCGTGAGTAGAATAACCTTTAAAATCAAAAGTCTGCCTTTGAGTTAGGTATGTGTGTGCGATTGTAGCGCCTCTCCACGAAGCTGAAGTTATATTACCTGATATGTCAGCACTACCATCTATGTCTAAACTATCACCTTGAACTTCACCAGTTACATCAATACCATTACTTGTTGTTTCAAGCTTTTTTATACCATTGTGATACAATTGAGTTTGAGCATTAGCTGCTCCATATAAAGCGTATTCTCCAGTTGAAGTAAGTAATTGTACATCTCCTGCAAAAGTTGCAGTGCTGATACCTGATAAAGTACCGTTTATTGTTAAATTATCAACACCCGTTAAATTACCTGATATATCAGCGTTACCGTTTATATCTAAACTCGTCCCCTCTAGTTCTGTACCAGTTATTTTACCTGTAGAGGTTATAGCACCTGAACCTATTGTACCTGCAAAAGTTGCGCCGCTATTAGTAATTTCAAATCTTTCTGTACCACCAGTTACAACTCTCCACTCATCAGCATTGTGAAATCCAAAATACGTATTAGTGTCACCAGCATGTATAATAGAATTTATAATAGTAACGTCACCTCCTAAAGTTAGAGTTCCTGATATATCAGCGGCACCATTAATGTCCAACGAGGTACCTTTTACCTCGCCGTTAACATCAACGTTTGTATTAAATTGTTGTGTAGCCATTTATTAATCTACTTTAGAAATTAATATTATAACATCTCCAGATGTAGGCGCTGTGTTAAAAGTAACAGTAACATTATTTGCATCTGTTCTAACAACTTGTGCCATAACAGTTTCGTAAGAACTAGCATCGTACATTTGTACATTTACATCTCTTGTTCCTAAACTGTGTGTTACAGCTATTGCAGTAGCACTACCATCACCAATAGCAGCTCTGTAACTTCTTGCAGCTAAACCAGCAGGTGTTACTGCTCTTGCCGAGTCAGAACCAGCTAAAGCCTCTGCAGTTGTAGCAAGCTCAACTACACCTTTAGCATTAGTCGCTGCACTAGCAGCAGTTATAGTTATAGTATCACCACCACTTCCCGCTGTAGATATTCCATTTGCACCTACTAAATCCCAACTAACATCACCAGAGGTTACAACTAAACCTACTGCATCAGTTCCAACACTTACAGATGTAATATCACCAGTATTTGTAGTATATCCAGCACCATTTGTTATAGCGTTATTGTTTAAAGATATATTAGCTGAACCATCAAAACTAACACCAGCTATAGTTCTAGCAGTTGCTAGTGTTGTAGCATCCGCCGCTAAAGTAGCTGTAGCAGCATTACCAGTTGTATCTGCAGCGTTGTTTGGAATAGAACCACTAACTAAACTAATATTAGCACTACCGTTAAAACTAACACCACCAATTGTTCTTGCTGTTGCTAGCGTAGTTGCTGTGTCAGCATTACCTGTTACGTCACCCGTTAAATCACCAGTAAAACCATCAGCAGAAGTTATCGCACCAGCCGATATATCCGCTAAGTCATAACCAGTACCAGCTGTGTTAACAGTTGTGCCAGGTTCTGCTTGTAGACTATCAAAGAAAGTAAATGGATTACCACTCGCACTCACATCTCTAAATAAACCAGAATATTTTGTTGTTGAGCTTTCTACATACTTGTTGTAGAAACCAGTGTCCACAGCATCACCAGTGTTTCCACTAGCTAACTTTATTAAAGGATCTTCAACTGTTAGCGTTGCAGTGTTAACAGTAGTAGTATCACCTGACACTGTTAAATCTCCAGTTACTACTAAATCATTACCTATTGTTACTACATCATCACTATCACCAATTGTAACAGCGTTAGAACCAAACCCACCAGCTAAAGCTGTTTTTAAGTTTGCTACAGACACATCATCATTAGTATCAGTATTTGTAATAGCTCCAGATGCAGCTCCTAAATAACCCCACTGTGCAGCAGATATTGTAGTTGATCCAATGTTTTCTAATTGAGCACCTTCCGCTGCTGTTATGTTTGAAATCTCTGTAACTTGAGAAGCAGCTATTGTTTTATTAGTTAACGTTTGTGATGCGGTTAACTGAACAATGTTACTATTTGTAATACTAGAAATCTTAGTTGCAGTTGCAGCGTTACCACTTGTAGCTTGATTACCAGCAGCATTTACACCTGGTAAGTCAATATTTGCGCTACCGTTAAAAGACACACCACCAATAGTACGAGCAGTTGTTAATGTCGCAGCTGAACCAGTTGTGTTTTGATTAAGAGTTTGAACTGTAAACGTTAAGTCGTAAGGATCACCATCAGTTCCATTGTCTGTGTCCGTCCAATTAATATCAATACCTCCACCTTCAACAAATTTAACTTCTTTGTTTTCAGTAATTGTTACTTCTGTGCCATCACCATCCTCTATAACAAATCCATCACCCATATCAACAGTGTTAGTGTCAGTATTAGTTATAGCACCTGTTGCTGCACCGAGATAACCCCATTGCGCCGCTGATATAGTTGTACTACCGATGTTTTCAAGCTGTGCACCTTCTCCAGCAGTTAAATTAGATATTTCAGTTACCTGTGATGCTGCAATAGTTTTGTTGGTTAGTGTTTGCGAACCAGATAGCGTAGCTACAGTTGAATCAATTGCTATATCATTAGCATTTGCAGTTATACCAGTTCCACCAATAACGTTTAAAGTAACAGAACCAGAAGCACCACCACCAGTTAAACCCGTGCCGGCTGTCACTCCTGATATATCACCAGTGCTACCAATGTCTACCCAGTTAGCTGTAGCTCCCGTAGCAGCATTATTAAAGTATATAGTATCATCACCAGTATCGTAGTATACCTGACCTTCTTTTGGGTTAGAAGGCGCTGTACCTAAGTTTTGTATCACAGCATTATTTAGACCGTTTCCGTCTAAATCTATATCCGCTAGATATTTAATTGTTGCCATATTGTTTTATTTATTTATTAGTTTTTTTTTAGTTAAAATAAGCTTTTCCTGCAAAAGCATTTTTGAATTTTAATGTCACTTGGTTTAAGCTGTTATAACTTACTTCACCTATAACAACACTACTAGCTGTGTCGACCACAGAAACAGAGCAAAACTTGCCTAAGTTGTGAGTTACCACCCATGTACTAGCGGCATTACCCTGGTCGTGGACGTAGTTAGCGTCTGTTGTAAACACATTTACTTCTGTCGACGCGGTTCCTTTAATCCATGTATTCATTGTTGTTTATTTCTTTATTATTTTCTCTACAGTCCCATCACTATATATGTAAAGTAGTATTTGTTTTGTATTTTTACTAACTCTTCTTCCTAGTAAGTCTGTTACTAGTAATAGTTTTCTAGATTTTATAATTCTAGCTGGTATATCACCGTAGTAACTTCCATCACAGTAGTTATAAGTTAATTGACATATCTCATCCCACTCGTTTTCACAACAGTAATCATCTACATCTATAACCCAAGCGTAGCAAGGATCGTTTAACCAATAAGGTATACTATCACCTGTGATACAACCTGCACTATAATTACAAGATAAAGGATTGTCAGTATTAGCATTTGCATTATAGTTATATGCTGATTGATCCATGCAACCCACAACGATAGAAATACACGAACCGTTATCCGTGTTAGAAAGTGGATCGTAGTTAAGAGCGGCACTATCCATACACCCATAAATATAAGCAATACAACTAAAATCCTCCGTGTTTGCCGATGGGTTATAGTTAAGCATAGAAGGGTCCGTGCAACCAAGTATAAAAGGATTGCAACTGTTATTGTCGGCATTAGCTAATGGGTTATAATTAAAAGCTGTACTATCTGTACAACCAAAAATAAATGGAACGCAGCTATTATCATCTGTGTTAGCATTAACATCGTAGTTAAACATTGTAGCATCAGTACATCCATATACCAATGCTATACATGTATCAGGTGTGTTTGCTAGTGAATTAAAATTAAAAGCTAGTGACTCCATACAGCCTAGTACAACTGGTAAACAACCACCATTATCTACGTTTGCAGCACTATTATAGTTAAACGCTGCTGAGTCCATACATCCAAACGTTGCTAAGTTGAAACAACTATCAATAACATTAAAATCAGTAGTGTAACCATTAGTAGTATCGTTATGATATTCTACATAAGCTGGAGAAGCACAACCTGGAAACCAGTAGCAAAAATCAGCTGTATTAGCTGTGTCTGAGTAGTTATATGCTGTTGAGTCCATACAACCATATATTTTTTCTTCGCAAATATTTCCACAATAAGTAAATCCTTCGTATAGAACAAATGGAACTATAAACGGTGGTAATATACTTATAGCGGTATCACCTTCAGGTCCTATTAGCGTAAAACCACATTCTATAGCTGTTGATTGAGCTTGTTGGTTAACAAATAATTTAGCACTAACCTCAGTTGGTGCATACAAATCTAAAGTAAAAGCTTGATTAAAACCACTAGTCATAACAAAAATAGATGTATCATCATCTTGGTATATCTCTAGTCTAGTTCCAACCCAACCATTACCCACAAGATCGTGTAGTATTAAATCGTAGGAACACTGGTCAATGTTTTCCATTGAGTTTGCTAAAGAATCGTAGTTATGCATCGTACTATCTGTACAACCGTATATCTTTAGAGTAGCACAGCTACCATTGTCGTTAGTAGCTAATGGATCGTATTCTACGTAGTCGTCATCCATACAGCCTAAAACTGGAGGAGGTGGAACACAGGTATCAGATATAAATATGTGAGTGGAATCTTGTCCAAAGTTAGCGTTATCTCCATACACTAAAGTGTCTCCACATTGTATTATGTAATACGAGCCATCTTGTCCTCCCCATAAACTACCTTCTAATCCATCTCCGTAAATATCATATATAGTAAATGACAACTCACCTGCAGGTAAGCAGTTAATTATTACTTGTGGTTGGTAGTCTGGAACGTTAGGGTAAGTACCTCCTGATAGGAGTATGTTGCCCAGTGAATCTTGTATATCCCATGAAGTTTCTTCTGGGTATTGATCTAAATTTATTAACACTACAGTTTGCACACAAACAGGTGGTGGACCTGGAGGTGGACAAGGTAATATTGTGATCGTACTGTCTCTTTGAAAGAAAGAACCTATAACTGGATCCCAGTGTAATATAGGTCCTTGACAAGTATTACCCATGCGAAAGCTAGCAGGGTTTGTAGACGTCCATCCATCTCCATAAGAGTCGTTTAACGATATAGTATAGTCTCCACTAAAAACTCCTATAACCGTGTCTAAATATTCGTATTGAGCTGTAGGCTGGTAAAACATAGAAGTATCACCAGAAGCGTCTGAAACCATAAAGAAGTTAGACTCTGTCGGTGCATAGAAATCAAATTGCACTTGAAATCTAACCCATGAGTCTTGAGCAAATATACTTAGTGGTAAAAAAAATAATATTAATAACCTACCCATTATTTCTTTTTCTTTCTTTTTTTAGGAACACAGTTTGGAACTGTTCTTCCTCTCTTTTTCTTAACACCCACCATTTGGTATCCCTTCCAACACGGGCTTTTTTTCATTTTGTATGCCATAATTAAAAATCGCTCATTAATAATTCGTTTATAAAATCTTGTACCTCTTTTCTCGTAGCTTTCATACTAAACGATATGTCAGCTTGATATCTTTTAACCTCTTCCCCATCTTTAAACACAAGAATAGTAGGTACGACTATTATTTCATGCTTACTTTGTAGTTTTGGTGACTTTGCTATATCAACATATACTACATCACAGTCTTTTAATTTATCCACATACTCCACTTTGTTTGCATCGTTCCAAGCAGCGTTAAAGTGCGTTACAACTATCTGTGCGGATAACAAGTTGGTAGCCAACATGAGTATTATAAACAACAAATACCCGGCAAAAATTTTCCAGACTGTGTCAATTTTATTCATTATCTTAGTTTATCAATTTTGTCTTCCATTCTTCTTAGGTCAACTTTCATTTCATCAACAGCTTTTTCTGTGTTTTCTATAGACATTCTTATATTCTTATCTTTCATGTCGAACTCCATCCTAGTTACGTCTGGAGGTGGTGGGGCTGGTGATTCCATAGCTAAAGCTATGTCAGCTTGCAGCATAAACCACATGCTTATCACGGTTGCCATAGCGGCGCCTATACCTATTAAAGTTTTAACACTTACTTTAAAACTACTGTCTTCGTTTAATTCTTTGGCCATTATTTATGTTTTTTCTATATATATAAATATCACTTGTTTATTCTACTTTATAACCTCTGCGGATGGATTATATTCTATAAACGTTTTAATATCTGGTTCTGCAACAAAGTAAACCTCTCCATTAGGCTTTATAAAAGCTGTCGTACCGGGCATTCCACCTGTCTCTTCAATTTCTTTTTTTATCTTGTTGTATTTCCTAGTGTATTTTGCTTTTATTACACCCTCAGCCCTTGTTTTACCTTTAACTTTATCTCTAATTTCTGAAAGCTTAGTATTTTCAACGCCAACATCCCATCTATTCCAACCCATTAACATAGCTACAGACTTCCACGCTTCGTGATCACCTGATACAGCCTCTTTAACATTACTTGTTTTGTTAAGAAGTCTTGACAGTGGCACGTTAGTCATACCTTCGACAACATTACCAGTTGCAGCCCAAATAGGATTGTCTAAGTCTGTCAATGGCATTTCTTCTATAACTTTCTTTTGCCATTTATAATTTGTTAGTCCAGAGTATGTTTTTCTAATTCTAGACGACAATGGTGGTGATATACTAAGACCAGATAAAACAGTTCTAACGTGATCTGCCTTATAGCCTTTGTCATCTTGCTTTTTAAATTCTAACAGCATATTTTTAAGAGCTGATAAACCAGCACCAGCGTAGCCAGAACCTCTTAATATAGTGTCAAGCATAGAATTAGCAATTCTAATTTCTTTTTTGTTTATAGCTTCTTTATCATCATCGCCAAATAAAACGCCAAACAAACCAGCTTGAAGTGAACTAAATATTAAGTTTTGCATACCACCATAATACAAGATTCTAGATATATTAGACTTAGCATCTCCTCTACCGTTTTTAAGATCTAAAAAAGACTTTTTAATAATCCTATTGTATTGCATAGGCGTGTTAGCAAAAGCCAACACAAACCTACCTAAACCACTAGCTTGTTGTTGTGATATTAAATCTGGCCTAGAAGACTGTTGAGTTTTTTCAGCAGTACCTTGGAAATCTAACCAAGCCAACTCCTCTGCTTTTCTAGGTGTTTTACCTTCTTTAATATATTTCTTAACAGTGTTTCTAAAATAACTAGCACCTCCTAGTGAAATTGCAAAACTATCTGCCATTTGAGTAGGCATAAAACCTTTTTGTATCAACCAGTTCAAAGCTGCTCTAGGCTTATTAACAGCACCGGTTGTTGCTTTCGCTAAATCAACATGGTTAACATCTGTTTTTAAACCAGATCTTCTTTGTTTCGCCCAACTAGAATTAAATATCATAGATACATCTTTCCAATATTGTTTTGGGTTTGCTAAAGTTTTACCAACATTTAATATATTATTGTGACCCCAGTTAACAAAGTTAGACGTGGAAAGCATTTGAAGCGTAGCAGAACGTATGTTCATCCACATAATAGCCCCAACAGAGTTAGTCATAGCGCTTGAAGCAAAATCAACAAACCTGTCTTCACCTTGGTTTCTATTAACACCGTTTTCCATTCTCCAAAGCATAGTCTCTAAAGCTTCTCTGTACTTAGAACCATGTAAAGCTTCTAGCTTAGCTAGGTTTTCTGGACTAAATATAGCCTCTTTGTTTTTTATCCACTTTTCTAAATACAAAGCTCTATTACCTCTAGCTGTAGCGGACAATAAATCTTGTTGTATACCATTTGCTAACCAATCTTTTTGCGGTTTAGTATAACCATCTTTTTGTAAAGATATTTTACCTAAGTTATGTGCAAAAGCTAATAAATTAGGATTACTAGTTACTATTTCATTTAGCTTTTTTCTATCAGCTTTGGATTGAGAACCTATATTGTGACCAGCACCTTCAAACAAAAATGATCTAACAGCTTGTTCGTAAGTATAGTGTTTCATACCAGGTATTTGATCTTTTAATATAGATACTGCTTCTGGCATCGACTTAGCTAACATGTTATAGTCTTCTGCTATTTTTTGTTTAGCTCTGTTTAAATTACGCACACCTATTTCATAAGGTCTACCTAACTTATCCTCTATAAACTTCATATCCTTTTCACCTTGCTTTCCTTTGCCGTAGTTCTTATACATTAAACCACCAAAGTCTTCAGCTGATGGAGGTAAAAAAGGTTCAAACTTATTTCTACCCATAACACTAGCCTCGTCTTGCGATAAAGTTACTTTTGCTTTAGCACCACCTTTTCTCTCCATCATTTCAGCAAAATCTTTTGTCGCTTTAGAAGACATAGATTTTATAGCTAATTGAGTTTTAGACTTAACATCAAATTGCTCTAGTACATTTTTAACAGCTTTAACGTTTTGTATCGCATCATCAGCAAAGTAAAAGTCATTATAACCCTCACCAACCTTCTTCACCATCCAACCTGCTTTAGCTTCAGCCGTAGAGTTAGCTAAACCAGTTATGTTTTCAAGTTTGACATCAAGACCAACACCTTTTAGAAACTCGTGTATAGCAGTGTTCGCGTTAGCTGGTCTAGCGGTTAGAATATAAACGTTATCATTACCAAATTTTTCGTTTCTAGCTAAAGCCTTTTCAAACAATGGTCCTTTTTCACCCATCATAACTTTACTAAACTCAGAGAAGTCAAACTTGTAACCTCTAGCTGCAAGATCAACATAATCCTTAGCATATTGTTCAGCATTTAGTTTGCCTTTTTTACCATCTGGTGTAGTAAAACCTATTTTAGACTTAGTTGTAGCTAGAGTATCGTCAAAATCCCAAACGCTAATACCTTTTTTTACTTTTTTACCTCCAGACTGCTCAACTATAGCTTGTACTCTTTCTATTTGTGATTCTAGCTTTTTACTAGACATAACTTTAGACTTGCCGTTAGAAACTCTAGACACTATATAATCACCAATGGAAACAGCTTTGCCTTCTGGTGTTATTATGAAGTTTTCTGATAAGTTTTTATATTCATGTACCATCTCAACATTCTTGTTGACACCAGTAACGCTACCCTGTCTAGAACCAGTACCACCACCACTCTCTTTAGAGTCGTTAAATTTTTGTTGAATTTTTGTAGTGAATGATAAGTCAGCCATTTTATCTAACTGATTGAACTCTTTTATAAACTCAGCTTTATTATTTATGTTCTTAGACATAGATTTCATCATGTCTATATTGTGGTTAAGCACAGCTGTTGTGTGTTGGTTGGATAAACTTCCTTTAGAAACTGTAAAAGCTGTTAAAGGGTTAAGTGATCTAAAAAACCCTCCTGAGATTTTTGATTGTTGTTTAACAAGTTTAAACACATCATTAAACCTTTTGTTCATAGTTTCTTTCGGTCCATCGGCAACATAGTCAAATAACATGCTCGCCATATCTTGTCTTAAAAACTTATTGGCTTCATAAGCTTTTTTAAAAGTAGTTCCTTTAGAAGTGTAAAACTCATTTATTTGAGCCTCTATTAAATTAGCTACATCTCTTGGGCTTTTACCAGCGTTGTCTTTAACTATCTTTACCATACTACTTTTCATAACCTCAACAGGTATAATAGTAGCGTCTTTAGCTTTAGAGTTTACTGGTCTATTAAAGTTAGGTTGTATGTCATAAAAATGATCAGCTATAAACTCTGTTGTTCTTTTCCAGTTACCTTCAAATTGGTTTAATAAAGCTTTAGTGCTTAAACCTGTTTGTGATTCAACTGTCAACTTGTGGCCAGCCGTCTCAAACAATCTTGACAACATGTAGACTTGTGCGTCAGGCCTAACACCTTTCATGTTTTTATGCAAAAACTGAACAATTGGTGTCATAGCAGCAGCATCAACAGCATAACCGTTTTCACCAAACGTAGTTTCATTTTTTATCTGAAGTAGTTCGTTTATTTCGTTTATAGCTTTTGCGCCTTTAACAGAGCTAGCAAATTCCTCCACAACTCTAATATCTTCTTTGCTGTAATTTTCTCTAAGGTTTATACCTTTACCGAGTAGTTTTTCAACTCTCTTAACTAACTCTCCAACCTCTTGATCTGTAGCTCCAGTTTGCTTTAAACCGTTTATCAAAGCATTTAACTTAACATCTTTAGTTGACCTTGCCATAGCTTTTATAAAGTCCATAGACTCTTTACTAGATAAAGACTTAGACTTACCATCTTCAACTTTAGCTATTAAATCCTTAAGAGTAGTTTTTATAACTATGCTACCACTAGCGTGTCCAGCTCTAATTACATCAACAGCAATTTGAGTGGATAAACCTCTACCCATTTCAAACTGAATATTGTTATATGCTTTCTTACGTCTTTTACCTAAAGCTGAGTCAGCATTTATACTAACTGGCTTACCGTCTGGGCCAATAGTAGTAAGTAATACATCTCTTAAAAACGTTTCCTTTGTAAATTCTTTTTTACTTTGTTTGGGTAGGTTCTGAGTTGATCCCTCTCTTTTTAAAGAAACAGTTTCACCCTTATCTTCAAACATATCTCTAACTACAGTTCCCTTTAGTTTAGTTGACATTTGGCCAGAACCTTTTGATCCAGCACGATGTGCTAAGTCTGGTCTAGCTATTTCAAATGACTGCTCACTAACAGCATCTATTATCACCTTCCAGTTATCACCTTTTATAGCGTAAGCTACTTTTTCTGTTATAGTATTACCCATAACCTCCGATATAATATCTTTAGCTACATTGTCAATTGTAATTAAATCTTCTTTATACCAATCTCTGTTAACTAATCTCTCTTGTATTCTATCAACCTGCTCTTGCTTTAAGCCAAAACCACCTTCTTTTACAGACAGCTTAAGTGTTCTGAGAGTACTTAATTCTTTTACCAAATCAGCTTCTATAGTTTCTTTAGTAACCATTCTCTCATAAACATCTCCTTCACCCTTGTCTTCAAGCTCTCTTTTTATAGCTATATCATCAATACTTTCCGTAGTAAATCTTTTGTTTAGGTTTACGTTTGCCCCTCGTAATATATCACCCTGCTTTTGAAAACCTTTTGGATTAGGACCAGTAAGTGATCCTTTAAAATATCTACCAAATTCTGGGTCTTTAGCTGGGTTGTATCTATCTATTATTTTTAAAGCCTCGTTTACAGCTGATGCTTCGATTGCTTTTTTCTGAGACACATCTTCTATAAGTCTAGGGTTTATAGCGCCACCTTTACCGCCTTTACCATATAAAAAGTTCATCAAAGTACCCATGTTGTTTTCTAATAACCTTTGTCTTACTCTGTTTCTTTTTTGAAGCGATGAAATTTCACCTTTTATAGCATCAAAACTTTCTCTGTAACCTTCTGGTTGATTCTGTATTAAGTTTTTAGCTTGCTCATTAAGTACGTTTAGTCTTTCTGCTAGTTCTTTTGGTTTACCAGCAACCCAATCTTTAGTTAAAGATTTGTTTTTAATAGCTATTTCTTCGTTAGTGATTTTCTCACGAGGTTTGTTCATTACATCTACAAAACTTACCTCATTTTTACTAGAAACGTTTTTAGCTTTTTCATTTTTTCTACCTTCAGCACTAGGTCCAACACTATTAACATGTTGATCTAATACTGGATCTTTTAGTAAAGTCTCAAAGTTTTCTAATTGTTTAGAAGTAACCTTACCTTTAGACATAGCTATAGAAAGATTACCTAACCACTCAACAAGTTCTTTGCCCTTCATGTTCCTGTTAAGCTCCCCGTTTTTGAAACCTTGTTTACCTAACTGATTGTTCATTACTCTAGAAAATCTATCTAAAATTCTACCACCTAGTATTTTATCTCTACTAACTGGATCAGCTAAAGCTTCTAAAGTGTTCATAACAAACTCTTCAGCTTTAATGTCAGCAAAATCTTCTCTATTACTATATTCGTTTGTTATATAATCTTCCATGCTAAAGTCTTTTTCAACCTTAGCTAACTCAAACTCCATAGCGGTTTCAAAGTCTTTTCTTTCTATAACCTCACCTTTTTTATTTAAAAACTGTCCATTTTGATTTTTTAAAGTAGCTTTCATAGTAAAACCTTCTAAAGCTTCTTTTAACTCCATCTTCATTTTTTCAGCCGCTATTTTACCACCTTCAGCTGAAAACCTTTTTGAAAGCATCATGTGACCAATCTCTTGTGGTATTTGACCAAACTTAGCTTTATTTATATCAATAAGTATACTAGTACTACCGTTTCCTTCTTTTACAAATTCAGCAGCAGAACCATCATCTTTCATTCCCTCTCTATTCTCGACAACTTTAAACTTAGTTTTACCACCATCGCTTTTACCCGTCATACCATCAAAAGCTTTAAGAACATTCTCACCTCTTTGATTGTATTCTTCCGTCATCTTCTTAGGATCCATAGCTGAAGCGCTATCCCTAATTACAGCTAAACGATTTTTAGTACCGTAGTATAAATCTACATGTCTAAAATAATCTGCTTCGTGCTTGTCATATTCTTTCTTCTCCTCTCTAGTAAGTTCTGAAACCTCTCTACCTTTAAGTATATCTTGTTGTGCTTGTTTAGACGCTTTAGCATTTATATTAGCTTCGTTGTGTAAAGTTTTTAACTTATCTCTACCCTTAAACCCAAGCATGTGACCACCTCTTCTATCTATAGTACCTTTGTAGCCAACTAAAGCAAATACAAAGAAATCTACTAGAGCTTGTTGCCCAGAAGCACTGTAGTCACCGTAACTATCACTAACATGTTTCATGTAGCTTTTATTACCTTTTAAATCCTCTATTAAACCATGGACTTCTTCAGAGGCTTTAATACCAAGCATACCACTTGTACCTGCTTTAAAAGTATCCATTAATGATTTAACCCTACTGCTTTCACCTATGGTTTTTGGTAAAACTTTATTAAGTAGTTGTCCAACGCCATAAAAAGCAGCACCAGAACCCACGTGGTATTGATCACCCATTACAATGCCCATTTTTAGTTCTTCGTTAAGAACTTTAGCAGTTTGTATTATACTTTTACCTTTAGTAGAATATTCTAACCCTTTACCACCGGTTGCTAAAACAGCTTTATTAAAACCAACCACATCATCAGCTAAGCTAACACTGTGCTTTGCTTCGAACGCTTTTAAAGATTTACCAGTCCTTAGCATTCTTTGACCAAATCTAGTTGCAGCTAGAGCTGTACCTGTACCAGCAGTAACGTATTCAATGGCAGCAAACTCAACTATAGCAGGTATAAATGCAGAAACCCCTTCTAACGTAGAGTATGCAACTCCTTTTTCAGCTTCTTTAGATTCTTTTTCTGTAAGCTCAACACCGTTGTACTCTACAACATCCTCACCTTCCTTATCTTTAACAACTTTATAAGATGTTATACCACCTAAATCTTCTAAGTCTCTTTGTCTACTTTGGTATTGTGGCGGTATTTTGTAATCAGCATCAAATATATTTACAGCAGCTTCACCTATAGTTTGGCCAAAATGATGAACTCCATCAGCAATATCTTCAATAGCACTATCAACTCTAGACGATGGGTCTTCATTCATTAAATATAATCTATTAATAGCATAGTTATTAGCTATTAGTCTTTTACGATCAGATCTATACGTTCTAAGGTCTTGTATAAAGTTTTTAGAATAGTCTACACCCTGCGTGTATGTTTCTATATCCCCGTAATCTCCCTTGGCGCCAGCTATTTGTTGTTGATCATCAAACTCTAGTAAACCAAAATAACCTTCGTCTGAATCATACTTTAAATTTTGAGTGTTTTCTTTACGGTCAGCAAAAGCAGTTCCATCGTTATCTATTATAGATATGTTGTCTGCTAAGTAACCATAATCAACATTATATGTTATACCTAATGGTGTTTCACCAGTTGGATTATAACCACCTCTTTTAAGAATTGCTTGGGCTGTAACATCGTTTACAACTATGTCAACTTTTTCATTACCTTTAACGTCACTAAAATACATGTTAAGTTGGTGGTCTTCATATAGATCTTTTGTTTTAGTACCAAAAGTTTTTACAGTACCCTCCATTTCAGCTAAAGCAGCCTCGTATTCTTCAGGTGACAAAGTGTATCCACCTTGTAGTTTAACGTCTTTAATGTTTTCTAATGCGTTACCATGTCTGTCTACTCTAGCTGATGACGTGGTGTAAAAGTTATCAGCTTGTTTTCTAGCCCCGTCAATTTGAGTTTCCAAACTATCAAATATAGTATCAGCAACTGTCTCACCGTTTTTTACTTTGTCTTGTAATTGATACCACTGATCAACCAACGTAGCTAATTTTCTCTCCTCTACGCTAAGTGTTGCAAAGTTTAATCCTTTACGCATATCTAAAACATCCTCAACAGTGTTTCCTTTTATAGTTGTTTCGTTTAAAGCTCCATCTACAACGGATGATCCTCTAGAGTTTTGAATAGCAAAAATACCATTTTGGTAGGTCCTAACAGCGTCTGAGTTTCTTTTTGTTGTGGCCTTTGCTTCTACAGCATCTTCTATAATGTGATCCATCTCAACTCTAGATATCTCACTTAAATCTACTTTAGCATCCCAACCACCATACCAATGGTTAGTACCGAACTCTGCCTTTATAGCTTTAGCTATTTCGTTATATTTGTTGTCTTCACTTTTTACATCTGGGTTTTTATCTGGGCTAACATTATACAGAGCATTTTCGTTAGCTCCAATATCAGCCATCCACTCTTTATTATTTAGAAGATCAGTTACCCCTTGTTGTATCGTCTTGCGTTGCTCTTTAAATTTAGATGTACCTTCTACTCTTTGTGCAAACGTATTTATTTGCTGAGCAGCCATATCCCATCTTGATAATGACTTGTCAGAAGTAGCACCTCCAAAAAACCCGCGTTCTGTCCAATCACCAGTTTTATTATTCCAGTTGTTAGGTAGAGCTATATCCATAGTTTTACCACCTTTATGAGCTCTAACGACATCAGAGCCCTTTACTTCTTCTGAGAACCATATGCCTTTGTTTTTGTATAGTTCATTAAGATGTTTAACGGCGTTTTCTTCTACTCTCAATCCCATGTTACCAACAGACTCTCTTTGAAGCTCTGAACCAGATATTTCACCAAATCCATCGTCGTTCATTTCAGGCTGTTTGTTATCTTTCATCCATTGATTCATCTCTGCAGCAACCTTAGCGTCTTCAGCCTCATTGTCACTAAAACCAAAAAGACCAGTGTTATCAAAACTAAAAGTTTCTGATATAGTACCGTCATAATTAGTAGCGGTTATGTTATCACCTATACCACTTTGTGTAAAAGAAAAACCTTGACCACCGTAATTAGCGTTAAGCTTGTCAACAACACTCTCCTCTTCTTGACCGACTAAATCGCCAGTTATTTCTTGACCAGTATATTCTTGAGCGCTTGGGTTATACTCTAAAAACTCTGCTACTTTATCGTCTTCAAGAGTGTACACCGTGCCATTGTGTATATATTCTTTAGCCATTAAATCTTTATTTGTTTAAATTATCGCTTATCCACTGCATCATATCCAACGCATGCTTTTTATTGTTTGTCCACTTGTTAGTAGTAAAGTTTTTTGAAGCACCATTGATAATTAAATTGATAACATCACCGTCTACTTGCTTAGATTTTATACTGGTATCACCAAAGTTAGTCCTAATAAAACTTAGTGTTTGTGATGGACCCGCTGAGTATGCTGTTTCAAGTTGCTGCCCAATACTATCAACTTTGTTAGGATCGTAACTAATAGGTTTTTGCTCTACCATGTCGGTTAGTATAGTTGTTGACGTAGTGTAATCAACTTTCTTTTGCTCTTTTATTTCTACTTGACGCGCTTCACCTGCTTCTGTTCTTGGTAACATTAAGTAGCCTCTTAAATCATCTTCGTTTTTAGCTGTAAAGTCAGGCGTGCCTTTCTTTTTAACCATGTAACCACCTTCTTTTTCCGTTGGAACTACCGTGTAACCGTTATATTTAAAAGTACCACCACCTTTTTCTAACACATCGTTGGCAAACGCACCTTGTTTTTCAATATCTTTTTCTATAGTAGCGTTGGATGTTTCTCTCTGATTAATAATACTTCTCGTGTTAGCTTGGTTAGTTTTAGAAGCCGAAATTTGTTGATCTTGTAGTTCTAATGATTTCTTCTTTTTCTCTAACTCTACACGAGCTTTCTCACTCATGTCGGTGTTTTTGTGGACGTTTCTGGCGTTTGCCATTAGAAAGTTATCGATAAAATCATCTTCATTTTGATTGTAGAATTCAGATAGATTTTCTTTTATTGATTTTAAATCAGGAAAATTTGCATCACCTTTATTTGCTTCTAACCACTTAGTGACATATGGTTCAGGGTTTAAAGTACCATCTTCATTAACACCACCAACATCCAACATTAAGTCTTGATTCTCACCTGTTTTCTTTCCGCTGTTAAGAGCTTTTACAATTGTAGACCTATAGGTATTATCTTTAAAAGCTATACCATTAGTCATGTCCTCTTCAGCATTTGCAATTATAGCGTTTATACCTTCCTCTGACTTTGAACCTTTAGTTCTTAGGTTTTTTATATCTTCTTCTGTAAAATAATCTTGACCATCTGGATACGTAGCTCCTTCAACTTTAAACTGTATACCACCATCTTTGATAACCATACCTTGAAACATTTCACCCGAAACTATAGCGTCCATCATTGACCTTTGAGATTCAGGAACACCAGAAGCATAGTTGTCTTTGTCTTTTATAGCTTGAGTTCTAACTGCTTTTATATTATCAAACACACTATTAACAGCACCTAGATCGTCTTCTATCTTATTCATTTTAGAAGTACCTTCACCATAAGCAAAACTACCTGGATCAAACAAAGAAGCGTTGTTAGCGGCTTTCATAAAATCTCTACGCATATCTTTATACCAATTACTTATAGATTCTCTACCCTCAGGTTCAACTTTATTTAAGTCAAACTCCTCTGGCAAGTCCTCCATGAACTTAGCGGCTCTACCTTTAACAGCTTTTTGCCACTCTTCTAAATCTTCTTGAATGTAATCAAAAGTTGTCTTTTCAGGTACAGCTAGTCTACTAGCTTGTAATTCACCAGCTAATGATATTAAATCGCTATCACTAACTCCACTATTTATATAATTATTTTTTGCCATATTTTTATTTTGATTTGGTAGTACCTAAGTTAAACACGTTGCTATTTAACCAGCTTTGACCTGCTTCACTACCAGCTACAGAACTTAACAGAGTCCCACCAGCTTTATACATGTCAGCGGTAGCAGAGTTCACGTTGGATTGTGCTGTAACAGCAGCAGTGTTTGCAGCTTTTTCTTCAGCCATACCTATACCGTATATAGCCCTAATTCTACTAGCTTCAGAATCTTGTACATATTGTAAGCCTGTTGCATATAACTTTTCTCTGTTAGTTTCTCCCTTAGCTATCATATCTTGTACCATCAATTCTCCTCTACCCATTGTTGTGTCAACATTAATTTGACCTTTACCTCTCAATTCATCAGCCATGAACTGACCTTTACCTTGTAGTTCTTGTTTCATAAATTCACCTTTTGCTTTAGCTTGTTGTACTTCCATACTACCTTTAGCTTCTAGCTCTTGGTTTTTAGCAGCCTGTGCAGCTGCAGCTCTTTTATTTGCTGATTCTTGAGCGGCTATATTAGCAGCTGCCTTAGCGTTAGCGTTAGTACTTTGGTTTGCTAGTGCTTGTGCTAAACTAGCTATACCCGTGCTTCCCGCCGTACTTTTTAAACTGTTAAGTAAGTTAGCTGTGCTTTTAGCATTTTCCTCTTGCATGAACCTAGCTGCTTTTTGATCTACGGTTAGATCTTCCATAGTGTTTTCCATATCACCATAAGCATTTTTCATGTTAGCAAAAGGATTTGTAACAGCGGAAAATGGATTTGCTTGGTTACCCCAAGGGTTTTCCATTGTTGCGTAGGGGTTTACCATACCCTCATAAGGGTTTGATATGTTTTCAAAAGGGTTTTCAAATTGCATTTCCATGTATTCCTTTCTACCTTCTTCGCTTCTTACTCTAGCAGCAGCAGCAGCAGCATCAGCTTTTCTTTGCTGTCCCTTAGCCATCTTACGATTTTTATAACCACTATAAAGTGAAGCGGCAGCACCAATTACAGCACCCCATATCTTAGCTGGTGATTGACCCGGCTTAGCTCTATTAACTACTCTACCTATAGCCATAATATTGTATTTTTATTGTTCATATATTTTATTGTATATATAATTACACTTATTGTGCGTTATTTACTACTTGAAAGCACTCCCACTGATAAATCTGTTATTTTAGATACTACAGTAGCATTGTTTTCTAGTTTAATACTAGCAAACCTACCTTTAACTCCATTTTGGTTTATGTTTTTATTCTTAGAGAATAGAATAAAATTACCATTTCCACTAATACCAGTAGCACCAAGATCTTCCGCATAAGTTATTGATTTGTTAACTCTATCTATAGAGGTAACTTTTCCAACCAACTGTATAACTTTAGAATCTTTTACAGCTGACACGTTGCTTACAAAAACATTTTCTATACTACCAGTAAATGTTGCTGTTGGTACAAATAACACTGATTGAGTGTAAGTACCAGTTCCAGATGTTGGTATAGTCAATGTCTCAGTGTAAGTTCCAGCAATAGTCCTAGTTGCTCCACTTATAAATAAAGCTCCTTCTCCATATAAATATATTTTAACACCACCAGTTATAGATCCGCTTAAAGTATAAGTAACAGTGTATGATTTACCACTCTTTAAACCGAACTTATTAGGAGCTATAGCATACTTGTTGGTCGCTACCGCAGTACCTGTTAGTTTACCAGAACCTATAGTCCAACCTGTTTGCGTTGCCCATTCATCACCACTAGTATCTTCTGCTTGTGTAACGCCTGTAAAAGTAGGGTTAACCAAAATGTTACCATCAGTGTTTGAATACAATAGATCTGTAACTTGTAAAGACTGGTTTATTTTATTAGAGAATGTTATTTTTCTGTTTGCCATAATTATGAGTTTGTTAAAAAGTCGCTTAACTTAATAGCACTAGTAACACTAGAGGTTATCTTAGGTACTTTTAATTTAAAAAACAACGTAACAACTGTTGCAGATGTTTGTGTTGTTGTTATATCAGAAATTAATATTCTATTTTCTTTAATATTAGTAAAAGAAGAAGATACGTTTGGTCTAGGAGTTGCTGTTTTTATAGTATTATTACCACTAGAAGATGTTATTGTTATACTAACGTCTTGATAATCTTTTCTAACTCTATTTAGATTTTCAGAAGAATACTCATAGTAACGCCTATTAAGATTATCACCATGTGAAAATGTAATTACTTGATTTGGAAAAGTTGTGTTAGAAATATTAGTAGTATCAGCTGTGAACGTTATTGTTTTCAAACCTTTTTGAAAAAGCTCTAACTGTACAACATTAGACGCATTAGAAGTTCCACTTTCTGGCGTTATAGTTATAGTCCAAGTTCTATCACTAGTAGCTGCTGGTATAGGTATTCTCACAGAGTACATAGCGTTTTCAACCGAAACGTTATCAACGTCTTCCTGATATCTAACCGTGTGGATAATGTCAGGAAGTATGTTTGCTATTCCAGATGACACTGCTGTAACTTTAAATTGAGAGTTTATAGTAGCTTGTAACGTAAGTTCTAAATTCTGCTTTATATTACTACATTCTTTTGGAAATAATGTAGATTTTACAACTTTAGCTGTTGAAACCGTAGCTTCTTGTGTTTCTAATTCGCTAACAAAATTTATTATAGCTGGTTTATAAGAAGGTGATAAAGTGCTTGAGGACGTAAAAGACACTGACAACTCTATTTGAGTAGCTCTTCCTTGAGCATCTATAGATAAAACGTTTTGCTCTTGAATAAAGAAACCATTTTGAGCGGCTTCGTTTGTTATATTTAGAGTAACTCCTTGTAAATAATAAGATTCGCTAGCTTCAAATGTAGTTGTAAATAAAGCTATACTAGCTTTTGGTGCTAAAAAGAAAGAGTAGAACTCCCCACTAACACTTGCATTGTTAGTAGTCGTAGCCACTCCAGTCACTCCATCTAAAATATCAGTTGTTGAAGGTGATGTAGTGACAGTTAAACCTGTTTTACTTTCGGGGGCAACTACTTGTATAGAAAAACCTTGGCCCCTTATTATTGTTGCTTGCTCGTTTGCCATATGTTATGCGTTTTCAAATTTTGTTATATTACCAATACCCTGTGTAGTAAATTGTTTTGGATCAGTATAACCAGTGTTAAACCCTTTTAAATAACCAATATACTTACCTTCTTTCTCTACAAAACTACCTACGTAACCGGTTTCTACATCTGTTATAGCAGAAGATATAAACCAACCATAATGAGATGGTTTGTTTTTTGGAACAGACCCTAAGTACTCTAATACTTTGAAGTCTTTAACCGACTCAGGTCCATCGTTAAATACAGCTGTTATAGATGAGCTGTAAGGAGTGCCGTAAAAGTAGTTTGCTTTATCATTAATATAATGTTGGTACAAAGCTCCATTACTATAGGTAAAATACTCACCTCTAACACTTAAACCTTGCTCTAGTATAAAAGACCTAAAACTAGACCAACCATTAGAAACATCATTAAAACTTATAGTAGCTTTCTCATTAAAGTTTAAATCAATTAGATCAACATTATTTAAAGTGTCTTTACTTAACTCAATCGTGTTTGTCGATGCATTTATACTAACTATTTTAGAACCACTCTGAACATTGTCACCATCCACGTACATACCAACTGCTATACCCACAACATTATCCATGATTATATTTCTAGTGTATTGTGTGTTACTAACGGATTTAATAACTACTTTTGGTAACGACAAAGTTATGTTATATTCATATTTTTTAGCGTCATAAGATCCAATTAAAAACCCTTCGCCCCTAAGGTTTTTGTCAAAATAAGATTCCATACCGTTTTTAGATATAGTAGTCAAACCATCTTGTGACAACCTTAGTATAGCGCCTCTGTTTCTGTCAGTAAAATAAGACTTATAACCATAATTAACAAAAGATTCTGGGTTTTTAGATATACCATACTCACCAACATAAGGTACATCTTGACCTAAAACTAAATCACTAGCTGTAACGTTGGTAGTACCATCAGCATTGTAAAGTGAGTTTTTGTTAACTAGCATTCTAACTATTTTGTCTTCACAGAGAACAGTCATATCAGCGTCTCTAGTGTTTAGCTTTTGTATAGAGCCGTATTTTGGGTTTATATCTTTTGTTATTTTATCCGCAACTATAAATTGATTAAAATCATTCAAACCAGTTTTAGAATTATATATGCCCGAGTGTATTAAACCGTGCTCGTATGTTTCTTCTTTTGGAACAGTATCTAAAGTTGTTGATACAACAACTCCTTGACTCATTTTAGACTCATTAAATAAATCTTTAATTGTATTACTCTCCACGCCATTTTGAAAGTTAATACAGTTGACAAAAGGTATACCACACCAACCTCCATGTCCAGTTGTATCACTTAGATATATAGACGTGAAAGCGCTTGTAGCGTCATACCTAAGTGTTGAAGATATATATTGACTATCATCACTATTATTCTTATAAATTCTAACACTGTCGCCAGCAGTCATTCCCGTTACGGTGTTATTGTTAAGTCCTATTCTACCGTCTTTATCTATAACGCCAATATAATATTGTCCAGTTATTATGCCATTGCTTGATCCCGAAGGAGTATAATCAATTTCAACTTTACTACCAGTATATATATAAGGAGTAAAAGTTGTTGGGTCTAAACCATCAATACTTATTGGAATAGCGCCTCCACTTTCATAATATATATCTATATCTTGACTGTCTCTAGGTGAGGTTTCAAATACAGCTGGGTTTTTAACTTCATGCGCAGCTGTTCCAACTAAAACGTTATCAAGTATAACCATTGTTCTAAACTCATCAACTTCACCGCCATTATGAGTCGGTTGAGAGTATCCATACCCAGCATCTATCGCTCCCCCAGGATTTACATCCGGGTGATAAAATGGAGCCCATCCACTAGGTCCGCTACCATGCGCTTTGTCTAGGTAGCAAAAAATTTTCAATCTCTTGTTCATTCCTAAAGAAGAACCTGTAGAGTAACCATAGTTTCTCGCGTGTCTAGCGTAATACACCCTGTCTATACTATATATTTCTTTGTCAGGGTCTTCTCTCCAATAAAACCTACAAGGACTATATTTTACTGGCTTGTCAGCTTTAGGCTCGTCAGTCTGGTAAGTTTGCCTACCATATACATTGCTATAGATGTAATTGTAAAAAGCTGAGTTTCTAGCATTATCACGTGTTCCAGCCCAAGATAACATCATGAATTTACTACCAACATCTGCTCCAGCGCTATCATATGGGTTTGTTCCACTTCTAACCGTATAACCGTTTGTAAAGTCCGAATTGTTGTAGTCCATCCCATTGAGGTTTTCCCACTTATGATCACCTTTATATGCGCCGTTAGTTTGCCACTGTCCGTAATCAGCTTGCCAAGGCATAAGACTAGTTCTAGAGCCACCATCCGCTGTCGTTGGATGTAGTAATCTTTGTGGATTATTGTCTATCCAACCGTTAGTAGGAGCGGGAGCAACATCATTCGATGCGTTATATACGTGATTATGAGGTATAGTTGTTGTTTGACCACCACTACCGTCGTCTATACTATATATAGGCGTCCAATTATCCAATTGTGTATTTAAAGCAGGGTCTGCAGTTGATTTTTGGTAATGCCAAACATAAGTAGATTCTTCAGACTCTTTATCTACAAACCAAAAATCATCTTCCAAAGAACCACTAGCGTTGTTTGAAGTTGAGTATCTAACAAAATAATCCTCCCAATCAGAGTTTGATCTATGCATACCACCACTAACGGTTGATGCTGATGTTGTACTGGTATACGATGGAGTTGTGTTGTAAGAATAATGAGTTAATGGAACGCCAGCGTCAATATCAGCATATGTTAAAGATGCAACCGTATCCCCAGATCCAGTTTCATATTGAGTCTCTAATAGTACTTTTCTACCTTGCGTAACACTAGCTAAAGTGCCGTTTGTTAAACCAGTCGATACTAACGACCGTTTAACTCTAGCGTTAACGTAACTTTGTGACCCAACGCTACTAGCGTGAGGAGTTTGATTCGGTGAGGTTGTTGACATTCCTGTCTCTCCAGTACTCCAAAAGTTAGCGTTGTGAGCTAGATAAGGTAGTCGCATCTCCATAACCTCTCTCTGCTCAACATTCCTTCCACTACACATCACATAATCTCTTATAGAGTTTGTTTTATTAACCTTAACAAAAAATCTTCCTTCATGGTAATCCTCCAACTCATAAGTGTCTACAAAAGCTTGTATTAAAACACCACTCTCAACTTTCAAACCAATGTATGTAGTTGTAGTCACACCACCTGTAGTAGTGGTTTCGGTTTTATATCTACCGGTTCTAACTATATCTGCAGCATCAACACCCATAGGTCTATCAAGACTAACTCTATATCTATCAGCAAATAAACTTGACGGGTTACTGTGACCATCAATTGTTGGTGATTGTATGTTTAAAACCTCATACTTTTCAGATGAAATACCGTACCTTCTAAACATTATACTAAGAGTTTCATTGGGACCAAGCATTGCAAAGCTTTGTTCTAGCCCAGCAAAACCAGAGCCTTCCCAAGCAGAATCTTTTATATCAAAATAATCCTCTCCTTGGTTTACATCACCTGCCCTAGGATATTGAGGTAAACTGTTGCCTGTAGTTTCGCCTAGAAAACCATGCTCTGTAAAAGCACCGTTAGCCCCATAAGCAGTTGAATCACCATCGCTTTCGGCTATAGCAACACTATCAGCGTTGTAAGTAGCTATTTTAGTAGTTTTTAACTTACAAGAGTCTGGAGCTTCGTTTTCTATTGCTAAAATTTTATTTTTTTCTGATTCTGGTAAAACGTAGTCACCCCCATGTTTCTTTTTTAGTATTAATTCATCTCCTTCTTCTAGTTTATTTCTATCATGAGAATAAAATGAAAGCCATACAGTATCATCTTCAGCCTCCCACCATCTATCTAAAACTAAATTATGATAAGGCAAAGAAGATTGTTTTACGTAGTGTCTATAATAAGAAGCCCAAGATGGTGGTGGCGATGTTATTTGAGCTTGTAATAATAACCTACCAACATCAGGCGTTTGCGACGGTTCAACAGCACAGTTACCAGAAGTTAATATTGGAGTTTCTCTACCAAACTTATCTCCATACACAACACCAATCTGATAAGATCTTAAACTTTTACAACTTGTTAAAGGCTGTCTACCACTACTGTATTGTGGTGATAAACTAGTTCCGCTTGTAGCGTTTAACATACTAGCGGTCATAGAAAAATCTATAGGAGCACCACCATTTGATATATCGTAATTTTGTGTGTAGTTAGCGTACACCAAACGGTTACCAACAACCTCTTGTGCTACAGCTTTTTTAGGCACCGCATCCCAAGATCTCAATAGTTGAGAGCTGGGTAGCGCACCCATTATGTTTTCTGAATTAAAAGAGTAAACACCATAGTGAGCTAAATGAGCATCGTCTTTAGAGCTACTATCACCATAAGCAAGTGTGTTCCATTCGGATGAGTCTTTATGAAAAGATTTTAACTTATATATATTAGTATTGTTAGACTCCTTGTATAACAAATCAACACCAACTACATCGGCTGGAATATCTTGTGGCACCCAACCTTTTATCTTAACGCTTTTAGCCATGTTAATCATACCATAATTAACACCATCTGCAGCATCGTATTTATATTGATTAGGTAAAAAAGCTGGTCTTGAAAATGGAGAAAAACTAGAATACTCATTATCACTATACTGATACCTATAACCAAACCTAACAAACTTATCCTCATATATACCACTATTTCTACCTTTAGTAAAAAAGTATTGATGAGCGTCTTCGTAAGTTTTTTCAGGGTTTATGTATAAAACTTTTAACTTTATATCGTTACTACCGAACCAAGATTCTACTTGAAACTTAAGATCATAACCAGTGTTAAAACTATTATCTACACCTTGGCTAGCGTACAAAAGATCGCCTACAGCAATTGAAGTATCTACAGCGTACTCTGAAACATTATAAATCCATATGCTCTGACCTACAATTAATACTTTATTACTCGAACTGGGACCACCTCCAAGTCCATAATAATTCAAATCAATAGTCTTTGTAAAGTTATTTTTTTTAGTACCCTCGTTATTTGATAAATCTAGTAAAGGAGGTTGGTGAGGGGCTGTTCTTATAACAGTAACGTGTTCAGGTTTTATCTTAACTACAGAATCACTATGGCCAAAGTATGGTTGCCAAAAAGATACGGTTCTAGACGGTGAATTTAAGGAGTTTACATTAGTATCTGAACCGTAGATAAGGTTTTTATCTAATATAGAGTTATTTTGATGTGTATGTAATCTTGATTGAGAGTACAAGCTTTGCGTGCCAAGAGAAAAGTTTTGTGTGTTTATCTTTTTAGGTTCAGAATAACCATCTGTCCAAAACAACATTTTCTCTACAATATTTATACCAGTTATCTTAGCATTATAGTTAAAGTTTAAAACCTTAGGTTTTACTAAAACAATTTTATAATTACTAGGACTAGATGGAAACTCTACAGCAGACCCAGAGTAAGGCTCTAAAGTAGCAACGCTTAAATCAAACTTATCACTAATCTGAACAGATGCTACCACAGCGGTAGTACCAGCAGCTTGTGCTTGAATTACAACACTACTTCCATAACTACCAGTAAGCGTTGTTTGCCCACCAGTAAATTCATATTCATAAAGACCGTCAGTTGTTATATTAGGTGAGGACCAGTATTTTTTTCTTTGGTCATACACAACAATCCTAATTTTACCAGCAGTTACAGATGTAACTTTAACTTTAGCTATATAAGTTTTTCCTGTAATAATATTTACATTTCCACCACCTATAAGTTTATCATCAGCAACCCCATTGAAATAAAGGCTTCCGCCATTCCAATATATACTACCAGCGCCATTACCACTAACACCAGTGTTGTTCGTTGGCCAACCGACAGCATTCGTGTTGTCATTAGTACTCCAGGTAGCGTCATCAAAGCTTGGGTCCAAGATTAGTTCAGCTGATTTAACAGAAGACACTATTCCTCCGTGAGTAACCGCGTTGTGCGGTGTATGAGGAATTCCACCTACATCATCTATGTTAACTATCAGCCACGACATATCTTTAGTAACAGCCTCGTGTATAAATGTTGAAGGGGAATTAGCTATGTTAGATGACGATGTAAAGTGAGGCGCTGTGTGTGGCGCTTCTATCATATACGTGTCGTTTGCTATTATATCTGTTTTGTCATCAGAGTATTTAAAAATAGCGTCTTGATAAACAGCTAAATCAGCATCATGTTCTGTTATAGAAAACTCACCTATTTTAATTAACTGCTCGTAGCTCTGTTGAGCGTAACCACCAGTACCTTGTGAGAGTTCTATTCTTAAATTTAGGTAGTAAGAAGATTCTGTAGTTTTCTCTAAACTTCCACTGTTGTCGTAAAGATTTTTATTGTTTTTGTTTTCATCAAAAATAAAGTAATATTCATTATTACCAACCGGAGGTAGTCCTAGGTTTCCAGTGTAAACCGGTCTATACGAATTTACACCCTCCGCGCCAGTCTCAGGATCAGTAACACCGTATAAGAATATTTTAGGATTATAACCACCAGCACCAGTACTTGATACCGAGTCTATGTTAAATGTAACTTTGTATCGTTTGCCATGCTCGAACTTAATGGGAGTTGTTGGTGAAAAACCTGGGTACTTACTTGTGCTACCGGCTTTATGTTCTAATGTTATAAAGTTATCAGAGTTGCCCGTGTGAGTTATTACCAAATCTTCTTCAGCAGACTCGTGATCCCATCCATTTGCAAAATAGTTGTTAGCCGTACCTAGTTTAAAGTTTGGGTTTGGCACTATATTTACATTTGACCTCTGCTGTGCATTTCTGAAATTAAATTTTCTACTATCGTCGTCGTCTATAGAGCTAGTCATCCAATATATAGATCCTTCACCTTCGTCTTCTATAGATCCTACACATTGATTAGGAAGCATTTTAGAGTATTGGGTAAATACAACCTCGTTGTCTGCTAGTGTAATAACAGTGTTTAACTCTACTGTTTTTTTGTCTGACGAAATGTTTATTATAACTGGTTGAGAAGATATATTGCTGTTATATAAATAAGCACCAACTTTTAAATCATCATTAGCATCATGAAAAACAACTGTAGAGCTAGAGTTCACAGCGCCATTAACAGTGTTTTTACCCTCAATGTTGGAAGATAGGTCTGATATAGATTGGTTACCTAATGAATTTTGAACAGCACCGCTGCTTGAATCTGTGTTAGTTATAACACTTATGTTTAAAGCGTCTCTATATTCCCCTGGTGGTACAAATCTATCGTCTAAATCTTTATTCATTTTAGACTCAACAAAATTTCTTTTAAGCTTTTGCATGTTTTATCCTTTTAAATGTTTTCCAGCACCTCTCATCGCGTCAGTCATCTCGTTAACCTTAAGGTTAGACAATCTGAGTTTAGCTGATCTAACAGCGCTAAAACGCTCTCTTTTAATTCTAGATATTATATACTCTGGTACATCTGCTCTAGATGACAATATAGCTAGCGATATACATTTGTACATAGCTTCTTCAGCAAACTTATGAACTATCATTTCTTCGTCTTTACCAACTCCATCGGATATATACTTTAATGTAATAGTTCTTCCAGCCATATTTGAACTAAAGTGTATTTTTCCAGTATTATTATCTATGTAGTAAGTTGGGTATACAGCTGACCCATCAACATAGTTTGTTAAGTCAGGGTCTGTACTAGTAGTGTTTTTGTGTGTTGTCCAAGTTGTAGAATCCGTATAACTTAAATCAGCACTAGAAGTATCAAGAGTTCCATCAGCGTTCTGGTCAGGATTTAAAGGGTTTGAAGTTTTTCTAGTAGGATATATAACTCTTTCTAAACCATCTTTACCCATGAAAGTTAACGATGTGTAGTTAACGTAGTCTTGTGGTAATAACATTTGCAAGGAAGGTGGTAGCGTAATCTCCATGGATTTCAAAGATTTAAAAGTATCATAACTTAACTCTTGTAAACTTCTTAAAGCATGGTATTGTACAACTGATTTTTTTATCTTGGGTATAAGCGTGTCCTCACCTGTGTTTGAGAATATAAAGTTATTTATAATATCGTTTATAGATACAAATTGATAACCTCCAAAACTAGTACCAGTATAATAAGCTTGCTGTGTGTTGCCGTCTAATAATCCCATTTATTTATTGTTTTTCTTGTTGAACATCCATTTGTAGCTCTGTAGAACTGTACTGAACCAACGCTGCATCTTGAGTGTTTACACCAGCTAATTTCAGTATTTGTAATATTAATTCATTTTCTTCCGAGGCATGTAATTCAAAATTTATAGATGTAGTACTATTATAAAGAGCTGTAGATCCGCTTTGACCATCTGAAGAAGCTATTTCCTCATACCCCCAAGCAACGTCAATTGGTTTTCTAATATAATTACACTTTACGTCGTCAGAATAAAAAGTTAGAGTTACATCGCTAACCGTTGTTGTTGCTGCGTTTGAAAGCACCAAACCACCCGCTCCAGCAGCTATACTAACCACGGTTGTGCCAGTTGGTATACCAGAACCAGTTACCGTTTGACCAGCTTTTATCCACTCAAAATTACCACCAGCATCCACAGCCGCAGTTGTGTCACTGTCAGTGTCTCCATTTTGAGTAAAGAAAAGAGCTACTTGCTCTGCTGGGTTGTCACTGTTTGGATATATAGTAATGAGTTGCCTTCCACTATCATCAAAACTATCCCTTCTAACAAACACAGGTCTAGATTTATTAAACTTGGCTAACGGTGAATTACCTAAATCTATTAACTCTCTTTCTGAAACCTCCTCTATTGTTTTTGTGTTAGGAGATGCAGTACTACCATTAAGCGCAACCTCTCCTAATCTGTATAAGTCTGCTGGTAAATAAGAGTTATACCTGCTTGTAACTATTACGTCTTCATACCTTTTTTCAAAAGGTTGTATTTTTTCTAACAAGATTTTAACTGGATCGTTATATTGACTATTATTACCAGCGCCTCTCTCAGCTTGATTCAAGTCATAAAAGTATTGTTCAAATATTTCTAGTTGAGCTTGGTTGGCAAACAAGTTAAACTCCAAAGGTGTTATATAACCCCTTTGCTCTTTGTTAGCTAAAGCTAAAACTTTTTGGTATACGTCATCTATATTTACTGCCATAATATTTCTTTGTTATATAATATAATCACTTGATATAGCGTTATATTACTATTAGTTTTTTTAAAAAAAATAGCCACCCCTAAACAGAGTGGCTACTTCAATTAGGTTTATTTAAGATAATTTCTTCTCGATAGTAGAATGTATCTCCATGCCCTCATCAGTTTTAAACCATGCTGCTAATGCTGAGTATGGGTGCTCATCAAAAGGTACAGTCATTAAAACTCTATTATTACTAGCCCAGCTAAAGTTTCTATTGTCAGGTGATAGCTTTATAATATTTGACTCTACAGCTTTTATACCTACATTTCTTAAGTGTACATTATCATCTTCAGCTAGCTCAATAAATAAATCAGGATTGTTTCTAGCAAATACTAATAAATCTCTTCTAAGTTCTTTAGTACTCATATTGTTAACTTCAGAACCAATTTCAACCCTCATTATAGCTTCGGCTGTGTCTATATCCATATCTCTAGCTATATTTAAAGCATCAATCTCAAACTCTAAATCATCTAACTCGTCTTCAGCCTCTACTTCAGGTTGCCACTCGTAATAAAGAGTATCTTTTTTCGGGTGGTGTAATGATAAGATTTTTTGTAATACAGTTTTTTCTTTTGGTACAAAAAGCATACCGTCAATAAAAGCTATATGTTCTAATCTAGCATCTCCTTTAAACTCATCTACAAAAGGAGTGTTTTGATTAATGGTGTTTGACACCTCTCTCTCATACCCTTTGTCTTTATCAAACCACATAATGTTTTTTGATTGTATAGTGTAAGATATAGGTTTGTTGTTACCTAATAGATAATAGATCCTATCTTTTATTTCCCACTTGTTAGGTGATTTAGCGATAGCTTGTACTGTTTTTTGTTTTTTTGTTTCTTTTGTCATTGGTGTATCAGCAAATTTGATACTACCAGACTCTTTTGTTTTTTCCATGATATAATATAATAATAATTAATAAAAATAAAAGGACCGAGGCCGAAGCCCCGGTTCTTTCAAAATATAGTTACGCTTTTAAAAGCATAAAGTTGTTTGCACCCTGAGTAACTAAACATCTTTCAGATAAGTAGTGCATTTCCATTGCATCTAAAGCAGAAGTAACATTTCCTCCAACTGAACCAGTAGTCCAAGTTTTCATTTTTCTGTTCTCCATTTTAGAAGCTCTGTAACGTACGTGTAAGAATGGTCTCTTAAGGTTTCTACCTAAAGTTTGATCATACACAGATGATACACCAGCAGGAATCATAGCTCCTTTGATGTCATTGTATATCATACCACCTCTAGCACCTTTGTCATTTAAGTATTTCCAGTCAGTTTTGTAGAAGTCATAAGAACCTCTTCTGAAACCAGAGAAACCTAAGTTTAAAGCCATATCCTTATCGTTGTTAAATACACCGTAAGAAGTACCACCAGCGTGGTTTGAGTTTACAGTAGCTAACATATCATCCATTGCTAGAGATAAGTTTCTGTCTACATACATCATGTATTCCTCAATAGCTCCTTGCTCATCAAATCTTGCTAAAATATCATCAAAATCTTGAAGAACAAATGCTCCAGCTGCAGTAAGTCCAGAACCTACATTACCTCTAGTTTCAATAGCTTTGAACATACCCTCAGTACCAGCAGAAGTTGAAGCAGCACCGTTTACAGTGTGAGATGTTAATACACCTGAACCAGCCTCAGCTTTTTCAGACTCTAGCATAGCCATTTCAACGTAGTCAGTAAATCTAGTTCTAGTATCACCTTCAGCTTTTAAGTACCATAAGTAACCTGATTGTCCACCTTCACCAGCTACTTCAATCCAACCGATTTGAGAAGCATCTGAACCTGAAACCTCATACTGATCTTTTAGTATGATTGGCTTGTTGTCATAACTTTTCATATCTGGCTCAACTGCAGCCCCTCTTTTGTCAGTACCTTTCGCGTACTCAGAACCATAAACTAATAAAGTCATAGCTTCTGTAGTAGTAGCACCAGAAGAGATTATAGCCTCTAAATGAGTGTCACCGTAAGCAGCAACAGTAATAATGTTATTAGCTACAACAGTTACATAACCTTTTGCTACGTGATTAGCGTTAGCTACAATAACAGTATCGTTAACTCTAACACCGTGGTCTTGACCAGTAGCCGAAATAGCGTTACCATCTATAGTTTTCTCTAACTTAATTCTAGTTGGATCAGCTGTACCTGTACCTGCACCACCAGAAGCGTTGTCAATCATACATTTGTATGATAAATGTAATCTTCCTTGTTCTGTCCAAATAACTTGGTCAGCGCTCATTGATTCTTCTGCACTAACTTTTGATAAAAATCCAGAGATCGTTCTGTTTCCAAATATCTCTGCTTCTTGTGCTACTAGATCTGGCATATATTGTTGTGCCCAATGATCAGTAGTTGCGTCCGTAAAATCGATATAATTCGTCGATAACGTCGCTTGTTTTTGTGCTGGGACTAATGCTGCATTCCCAACAGCTCCTAATGTAATTGCCATTTTTTAAAATGTTTTAATTGTTAATTTTGTTTAATTCGTAACTTAGAGCTTTCGTGCAAGTTCAGCGGTTTGAATTTCATACCTCCAATAGTTTTAGCATCTTCATGAGTTTGTCTAGGTGCCATATCGATGTTTTTAGAAGACTTAATACTGTCTTTTATCGCATCGGACTTGCCTTGTTCGTAAAAATGCTTAGCTATAGAGTCTGCATTCATCGCTGTATAAAGAGATTTGTGATAACCAGCCGCATCTTCTAGATTATTGTCTTTATCAAGAAACTTTCCTATAAAGTTACTAATATCACTCTGCGTTTGTTTAACATCTTTAGCGTCTTTGACTTTATATCTATAAACCTTGTCCCCAACATTATATTCGAAACCTTCGAACGATTGGTTAAAAACATTATCTGTTTTTTCTTGGAATACTTCTTGCTGTCTTTTAGCTAACTCCTTACCTTGTTTAGACTCTTCGTTAAATTTGTCGAAAAAATCAACAGCTTCTTTCTGCTCTTTACTAAGCTTGCTTCCGCTTTTGATATCTTCATAGTATTTGGACTTTAACCCGTCCAAGTGGTTTCTAGCCTCGGCAACTTGCTCTTTTAAGGCTAGCTTTTTTCTTTTATTTTCTTTTTCATCACCATACTCAGCGTCAAAACTAAATTGATCTTCTAATAAAAAATCAACTTCTTCTATTGACAAGTGAGGTTTAGTAGATCTGTAGTACTCTCTCAATATAACATTGTCATCTACTTTAGAGTAGTCTTTATTTAATGTTACGTACTCTTCAACACTTCCACCGGTATCATCCATAAAATCAACAAGCTTCTGAATATTTTCTGGTAAATCACCTCCTGTTTTTATAGCTTCTTCTATAGCTTCTTCAGCGTTTTTTACTACCTCTTCAACTGCTTCTTGTGTTTCAGCTTCCGGTTGTACTTCTTCTTGTTCTTGTGTGGGCTCGGCATTTTCAGACTCTGCAACCACTCCTCCGTCGTTAGTGTTATCTTCTTTAACTTCATTTTCTTCCTCTTGGTTTATTGGTTTTGATAAATCTACTTTAGTGACAGTTGGTTCTAAACTACCAAAAGAAGGTATAGAAACTTTAGTTACTTCTGGATCTGTTTGTTCAACTGTATTTTCAACTACTTCTTCTTGTTTTTCTTCAACAGGTTTGTTTTGTATTACCTCTTCAAGTTTGTTTTCATTGTTCTCTTCCATAATATAATATAATAATAATTAATAATTGCTAGGCCCCAAAAATATCTCCAATAATACCTTTTATGATACCAGTGTAATGCCTATATCTTAGCCTTCTAAATCTTTTTTCTTTTAAGTAATCTTCATCTCTTCGGTAGACTTTAGTTACAGCTACAGTGTAACCTATGTTTTCTGTAGCGTGCCAAGTCCAAGGTGGTATATATAATATATCACCTGGTTCCATCTCTATCCTGTAAATATCTTTGTCAGCGCTTTTAGGTAATCTAAAAAAGTTTTCTTTGCTGAAGTTTGAATATTGACCCCATGCTCCGTTTAATTTTAAATGCTCATATTCCATTAAGTAAACTATCTTTTTACCTACTATTTGGTGTAACACAAAATCATCTTCTATATGTATGTGAGCTCCTGACTTGGTGTTTTTACCTACAAACAACAAGTGCTCTTCAGGTTCACCAGGACAAGCGTCTGGGTTTATTAAATCTTCTAATATACTAGGGTCAACGTTGGTTTCGCTTAATGGGCAATCAGGTAGATATTCGTTCTCGTAAAGATTGTCTAAAAAGTCATTAAAGTTAACCGTCCACTTCTCGCACTTAGATACCTGCATATCTAACTCAGAATCATACCTTTCTATATCAACAACTGCATTTTGAAACCGTTCTTTTAAATACCACTCGTTAGACCACTTGTCTACAGCTGGCATGTTTTTTGCCCCACCTTTATGAAAGTAGGGTTCTTTTAAATTATATTTCATTTAATTTTATTTTGGGTCAAAAGTCCCCAAACCAAATTGACCATTAAGTATGTCGTTTCCTGCCGACTCAAACTTCTGGGGTGGTAAATCGTTTTTTCTTTGATCTATCATTTTGCTTTGCTGTGTAGCTTGAATTTTTGTTCTCTCGTCTTTACGATCTTCTTTATTATTCTCTCTACCCTTGATAATCTCAGTCTCCATCTGTTTTAATCTCATGTTTATTTGAAACTCATGATCCATTAAAGCTTTTTTAACTTCAGCTTCTTTCATCATTTTAGCCATACTCATTTCGGCTTTCATTTGCTCCATTGATTGTTCAGACTGTATTTTTTGTTGTAATTTTTGCGCTTCTAATTGAGCTGCTTGAGCTTGTGTTTGTCTCTGCTGTTCTCCTTGCTGCTCTATTTGCAATGCTTGTTGCTCTTCTTCCCTTTTTTGTTTTTGAACTCTTCTTGTTTTTAAAACCCTATTAGCAAGTTTTAAATTCTTTATCTCCCTAACGTCAATAGCATCATCAAGCTCTATACTTTGTTGTGCTATAGCTTGTTGAATGTTATTTTCTAATAATTGTTTTTCCTCGTCGTCAGGTGTTAGTTCTATAAATATACCAAAGTCATAAAGATGTAAATTACTCAACTCGTGTAACACCGCAACATTATGAGCTCCTATTTGCTGTATAAAAGCATCTTTAGTCGGTGAGTACTCTATAATGTCAGATATTCTAAGCGATAAAGCCTCAGCAATCTCAGTCGTTAAAAACAAGTTAGCTTCCATTATATGCCTAGTTGCTGTATTTGAGTTAGCTGCCGCTAACTTTTGAACCCCAACTAAAGCTTTAGCGTCTGGTGTTGAACCGTCTCTTGATTCATTTAAACCGGTTACATCTCTTATCATTTGTAGATAATAATTGTAATTACCAATAAGAGCTTGCATTTTGTTTCCACCAGAACCAGTTTGTATTTCCTGTATTGGCATTTTAGCAGGGTTCATACTACCATCAGAAGTAAACGACCTACCAATAACACTACCAGTTTGGAAGAACATATTTAGAGCTTCTTGAGGATTGTAATTCGTGCCGTTACCTAAGTCTATTTCAGCAAGTCCATCTGCGTCTAGATACACACCATCAGGAACTACCTTAGCTAATACTTGCTGTATTTTTAAATGTGTTAACTGTATCATGTCAGCAAAGCCAGTTATTCTGCTAACTAAAGACTCAACTCTACCCTCATACATTTTAGGTGCAACAATACTGTAGTTCATTTTAACTTTAGTAAAATCACTTTTTGGCCTAAGAAGGTTTTTTGCTTGTTCCCATTTTAATAGTTTGTTAGAACCTATTATCATAGCGCCCTCATAAACAACCTCTATAGCTCTACTAACCTTCTTAAAATCTTTTTGTTTTTCTTCAGGTGGGTCAAACTTGTCTGTTTTTTTGATTGGCCTTTCGCCACCACTTGGCATTTCCTTGACCTTGTAAACTTCATTCATGTAAGTCTTGTAGTTAAAATACAAAACTTCTAAACAGTTGTCATCAGCATCAGAGTTGGATCTATTGTTGTTACCGTAGCTTGTTCTAGTGTCTTTTTTAGAAACATAATCCTCTAGGTCCTCGTTTGTCAAGAAAGGAAACTCTTTCACTATCTCGTTTATAGGTAGTTTTTTAACCTCACCTATATAGTATAGATCATCAAAATAAGGTGATTCGGTTCTAGAATAAACTAAGTTAGCTGGATCAACATACTCAACTTTAGCACCTTCAGAAGTGTTAAACGTTGTTTTGTTAGCGCCAATACCAAGTATAACTATATCTTGTAAAGTTCTCTTTCTAATTAAATCATACCTACTACCATCAAGCAGCGTGTTAACCGCTTCTTCTTCTGCAATTTCAACGTTTTGTTTGTATGTTAACTGCATGTGTAACTCTAACTCTTCTCCACTGTTGGGTATGTCTGCTGGATCATTTACTAGCATCGTCATACCAAACATTTCTTCGGCTTGATCATTTATAGCACTAAGCTTCATATCCGCTAACAACTCTTCCATATAGTTAGTTCTTTTCTGAACTCCGTAAGGATCTCTAGAGTATGCTTTTATATCATAATGTCTATCAGCCATACCATTAACAACTATATCAACAAACTTAGGTATAATAGGAACAGGTTTCCAATCTAAGTTAAGATAAGACAAATCACCATTTATAGATAACTCGTCTTTGTATTTTTGTACAGATTGTTCGCCTCTAGCATATAACCTGCGGTTATGGTATATTTCTCTGTTATGATTTAATCTTTTGTCCAAATGAGTCGTGCTACCGAACCATTCACTTTCTATAGCTTGGCCAATTTTCAAACCATAGTCGTAGCTATTTTTTTCAATATCACTAACTACTTGACTAGGAAATCCATTATGTACACCTGATTTAGCCATATTTATTGTTTAATTATTGTTGAGTTTAAACCCTTGTTATTATATTTTGTAAAACCAAAATTAGTAGGTTGTCTTTCTATCTTTTGGTTGGGCGCGTATAAGTTTCTATTGTTAGCCATTATAGCTAAACCAGAACTTATAGACGCATCATGCTTTGTTCTTTTATTTATATCAAACTTACTCCAATCGTTTAATGTTTCATTAAAATATATATTACCATAGTTTCCATCACTAATATGTCCTACGTGATTTTGTATATACATTTCAATTGCCGCTGCGTGTGCTTGTTTTATATCTTCACTGGTATTTGGTATACCACCAACTTCTTTTTCTGCAACAGATAATTTGTTCCAAACCTTATCAGGTCTATTCATACTAAACCCTCTATATCCTCTACGTCTCAGGTAATACAAGAGACGGGGTTTATTGTTCTCTGCGAGTATAGGCATCCCGTAAAATACTAAAGCCATTAGAACGTCCTCAAAGAACATCTCGGCGGTTGATGGTCTTGATAAGTATTCTAAAAAGAATTCATTAGCGGGAGCATCTTCCATGCTAAACTTGGTTAAGCCGTGTAAAGCTCCTTTCGACCCAACTCCATCTACCGTACCTGATATATCGTAACTATCACAACCAAAACTACCCATGTGCTCATTACCAGGATATTTAATACCGTTTTTTAAAACCACTCTGTTTTGAATATGTTGTGGTGGAACCCAACTAACTTTAAATCTACCGTTAGTATCTGGGTAAAACAAAACTTGAGTGTCCTTTATACCGCTAGCCCACTGAAAGTTTCCTTGTGTTATACCTATTGACCTACCAAGCTCTTCGTTGTAATCTATCTGCTCGTATATTTTAACTAAGTTAAATATACTATTCTTAGTTTCATCTCTAAATGCATGCTCAGTTGTTCTTGGAAACTGACGGTAAAATTCATTTAAAGCGTCTTGATCATCTTTTAAACCATCTACTTCGTTTTGCCAATTGTCTACTACGCCTATGTCTATTAATTCACCGTCTGGGGCGAACACGTCGATATCAGGAGTAGTGAAAACTGGAATTCCGTGCTCATCAATAAATCCTTCGTAGTTCCATTCCATTGGGATAAACAAAGAGTATAAGCCAGACTTTGTCTGACCATTTCTATTTCTTTTAGTGACATCTGATGCATTGTATAATTTTTTAAAGTTATCACCTCCTTTATCTAAAGCATTTGATGTTGATCCCATCATACACTTACCTATAATTCTACTACCTAATCTTAAACATGTTTTTGTAACACGCCAGTTATTTAATATATTATCAGGTCTTTCCCATTTACCACTCTCATCGTGAACTAGCAGAGCTAGTTTTTCACCATCATAACTATTGTCTCCAGTATTTTTCCAGTCAATCGTTGTGTCTAACCCTTCTAATTCTTCTAAACCATCTGTAGCGGCCATCTTTTTCCTTGTAAACTTACTAGCAGGTACTCTATAAGCAAGTTCTGATTTAGGACGATCCATACCATCTTGAATAGGTTTGAAGAAAAACGGATAGTTTATTGATATCGGTACCACTTTGTCGGTAAACATTTTCTTAGCATCAGAGCCTGTTTTAGATAGTATACCATATCTACTATCACTCGATATAGTAGCTAAGTTAACTGTTTCTGCAGATGACATGAAAGAAAACCCTGATCTTCTGTTCTTTAGGTAACACATACCATAACATCTTTTATCTGCTTTACAAGCTTCCCAGAATATAAAGAACAATCTGTTTGCTTCTCTAAAATCTGGTGCGCCTACATCTATCTTACTCCATTGCAAGTACATATAGTGAGTTCCAGTTATGTATGTTGGTTTGTCATTGTTGATAAACCAAAAACCTTCTTCTCTTCTTTTGAACTGCTCGTCTATGTAATCGTACCAATCGTCTTTCTTTTCATCTGGGTGGTTACGCCAATCAAATATGTTTTTTATGCGCTGTAGCTCTTTAGAGTACTCCTCTTTAACCCATTTGTTTTTTTTATGCTTATATATAGACTTAGGTTCTTTTGGCAAAGCTATGCTTAAACCTTGTATTTCTAAAACCTCTCCTATTTGACCTGATCTTGATATAACTACAACATCGTGATCTTTGTCATAACCATACTTCCATTTTTTAGCTTTATTCAGCCTACTTATAGTTGTTTTTTTTATAGGTTCTATTACGCGGTACAAAGTTTGATCATACTTCATTTTGATCTATTTTCTGCAAAACCTTTAAAAACTTTGGCTTTTTTATCTTCAACATCTTTACCTTCGAGTATATTTTCTTCTTCCTGGATTCTATTGAGTATTTCAAAAGCATCAAATATAGCGAGTTTTTTAGTGGCGGCAGCGTTCTTAAGTCTGTCTGCTGTAATATCATCTCCACTATCAACAATAGCTTCTTTCGCGACTTTAATAAGTTCTTCAACGGCTTTGTGTCCAGCTTGGATTATACTCTTCTTCGTTTCCTTGATATTCATATTTAATTGTAATAAAGTGTGATAAAACCCTATATAACCTCTCTCCATCAACAACAAATTCAAATTTTGAACCTGGTTTGAATCCTACTAAATCACCTACGTTAACAGTTCCATCGGCATATTTAACTATACCCTTTAAGTTTTCTTCTGTTTCTATATTGAATTTATCTTTAGTTTTAAGAGGTTTGACAAAGCAGTACCCATCTGGGCACAACCATTCGTCTTTCTTTTTATATAGGAATATTTGTTCCGGTGTTATAAAGTATGTTTTTTCATCAAAAAAACTTCTACTATTTTTTTCTACACCTTGTATATTGTGCCATCTTCTAAAAACGTTGTGGTGTACGACTACCGTGTCGCCTGGCTCTATATCTGTACGCCCAACAAAAGGAACTGAAACTACCGTTGCTTGCCTGTTTACATACAGATGATTACTTATTTCAGAGTTTAAAATTAAGTTTTTTTCACCAACTTTTTTAGTATTATTGTATCTTTCCCCCTTAGGAGTTACAATAAAATCATGTACACTATGCACTAGTATTGAAGATTATATTCTACGGATATAGCCATGTTTTTATTAAAATCTTTCCAAGGTAAAACATCTTTACCTTTTTTAATATAAACTGAAAACTTGTCTTCTTCCTCTATAATATCGCAAATAGTATGACCACCATACACTTCTTGCCCCACGGCATAGTGCATAGCGTCATTCTTATAATCCTTACCTATGGTGATCTTTCTAATTAACTTGCTCATCACCTAGTATTGTACCGTCTTGAATTCTTATGTTGTTAGTACCGTACTCTTCTTGAAAAGTTGATTGTAACTGTATTAACTGTGTATCTATTCCTTCTAACTGTCTTAATAGACCAAACTTCTGAGCTTCCAAATTACCGATACTCATGTTTACTTTGTTAGATGTTGTAATTAGGTTTTGCAACGAGCTTAAATGCTCGTTACTTATTTTTGTTACCTTTTTTTGTTTTGTTTTTGTTTTTGCCATTTTTTTTATTTAATTTAATTATTAATTTACACTACCATTTATTAAATATACTATTAGAGTTTATTTTTTTTAAAATCTCAGAATGTGTATATTCTTTATATTTTTTTAGAAAACCTGGTCTACGTCCTCTATAAGAAAGCAGACATTTAGTACCAGATTTGTTCTTACGCAAACCGCTTGGTTTGGTAGATATTTCGCTAAAGTCCACAGTATCTATATCACTTGTATTTATTATTATGTAATATTTAGGTTTATTCATTAAGCTATTTTTTGTGGACTAATTGCTATGTAATCAGCGTCTCCCTCTAAACTACAGCTTTGTAAACCTGTAGAATCAACAATTTGATCTTGACTTTGCTGTTCCATTCGCAAGTTTAATAATAAGCTTTCAATATGACTAGAAGTGTATTCCCCACCACCACTAACAACGCTAGGGCTAGGGTTAAGCATATCTATACCTTCTCCGTTATTATATATAGTCTTTAAAACATCTATTGGTATATCACCGTTAAAATAAAAAGCTTGATTGAAAGCACAAGCGGTTGTATTTGTTATAGTTGATCCAGATATAGTACCGCCAATTCCAAAATCAGCTATTAAAGAAGAATCTCCTGGATAATATACGTTGCTGAGGGTTGATGTAACGCTCCCCACAAGATACAAGTCATTACCCATTCCGCCTCCAATTCCACCGCCAATATAAAGCTTTAACCTATTTTGATGCCAGTTTAAAACCACTAAGTTAAAACCATTTGTACCAGTAGAAAAACTACTTCCATCACTCACGTCTTGTCCGTCAAAAACGTCTTCTGGAGTACTAACTTGTAGGAAAGCACCTGGAACCCCCGCGCTTTTAACGTATACGGTAGCATAAAACTTTTTGTTCAGCCAACTTATAGAAGTACCTCCATTGAAAGAATTACCCATTATATTTCTTACGCCATTTTGTTGTCCACTATATAACCCTTGGGCTTGGCCAATAAAAACACCATAGGTAAAAGAAGTCAAACCCAACATGCCTTGTGATTTTGACACTCTTATAGCATCACCAACACCATCTAATAAAATAGAGCTATCATTATCAAATATATGTAGTGGTCTTGGGAAATTGAACCCTGAAGCATCTAAACCTAACATATTATTTAACCTGTTGGTATTTCTACACTAAACGTAGCGTCTTCCTTAAGAGTACCATTAACACTGCCAACAGAGTCTGCTGTTGTTGTTCCAGACCCTTCGTTAAACTTATAAAGATGCACTAAGTCGTCTGCATTATTGTAATTACCACTTTCAAATTGTAATGGTATTGGAATTCCACTATTATACATAGAAACAACAGCGGCAGCAGCTAAAGTTACATCCCAAAAAGCTAATTGATACAAAAGACCTGTAAACTCATGTTCTCCTGAGGAAGTATTGTTTACAGCGCCAATAGTATCAAAAGTAAACTCTTCACCTACAGTTAACCCAAAGGTATTGCTAGAATCCATACTTATTGCAGAACCATCTTCATACCATATTGCTTGAGCGTTGTTAGAGCCATCTCTACCGCTCCAAGTAACAACATAATGATGCCACACTGAGTAATCAGTAGAGCTTATACCACCAGCTTCTTCTCCGTTTTGAATAGATTCTATTCTAATCTTAGGAGTTGTAGTTAGTTCTAGTAACGACCTATAATTAGATTGTACACTTCCAACGTCATTATGAGCACCAAGAATAGTGTCTCTTGTACTAGAGTTTACTCTTTTTGACCAAAATGAAATTGTACCATTATTACCAGCCCTAGATATCAAGAGAGTTATTTCTGAAGCAAGCGTAACCCTATCATCAGTACCATCTAGTGATAACGAGAACTTTGGTATTAGAGACTCAATACTTGAAGATAGAGTTAGACCGTTACCTAAACCTAACACTAAGCTCCTATGTAAGCGATAACACCACCAGAAGCAAGTTGAAACCCAGTCCACCTACCGTATATAGTTACTCCTTTTGGAAACACTTCATTGTCAGTTGTAACACCATTAGCTGATATATCAGAACTAACGCCAGTTTCAGAACTAGGAAACAATTGAGCGTCAGCAGGTGTTAAACCAGCCGCACCTGTGTTGAACTTAGTGTCTTCTAAAAACTGTATTGCTACAAAAACTCTGTTGCCTAGAACCATGCTAACAGCATCTGTTCCTCTAACGTGTATGCTACCATATTGACCAAAGCCATATTGTACTCCATTTGTATTTGCCATAATTATTTTTTTACTTTTTCTAGTGATCGTCCACCGAAGTAGGCACCGATCACGGTTATTAATACTAATTGTAATAAATCTACCCAAGAGGACTTAACTTCAAACTTAATAATTCCAGCATCGATAAATATTAATAGAACTGTTGATACTACTAGAAATATTAGAACTAGCGGTCTTATATTTTTACTAAGCCATGAGTCTGAAGCCATGTCCATCTTCCAGCGCTCAGTTACTTGTTTTTGCATTTCTGCTTCATAACCCATTACTAGGTCTTTGATTTTTCTTTCTGCTTCAAGCTTTTCTTCTTTGGAAGTATGAAGGTTGTCTATTACTCCACCAACTCCTTTAACTAAATCAGCAGCACCTCCAGATAATATTTTTGTTAATATACTCATAATTTTTTATTTGTGGCTTTCCCAAGGAAACTCTCCCCCTTCTGGTTGCCATTTGCCATCATATAATACCATACCGTTTTCTCTAGGATACTCTTGACCATCCCAAGTTATTGAGGTTGGCGTGTATTTAAACCTTCCAGTCTCCATATCTACAAGATGTTTAACCTCGTGTGTTAGTATTTTAGTTTCTTCAATAGAACCAGGAGCTATAGTGTCAGATATAAATATACTATTATCATCATTGGCTTCACCTAAAACGCCAGGCTTAAGTTTATTTGTTCTTATAACTCTAACACCAGGAACAATCTCTTCTCCTTCTTTCATTCCAATGTTAAGCTTGCTAGATCTAATGTTAAAGGGATTATTTTGCTTATATGCCATATTATTGTTTTTTATCTTTTATCATATCGTCAATAGCTTTGTTCATAACTCTACTACTGTATCTTTTATTCTTGTAATACTTACTTTTCTCAGATGTAGGTAAGTCTTCTTCACCCAACAATAACCTGTACATTCTAGAGACCATCTGAGAAGCTTTAAAAGTAACTTTATAAACATTGTATTTTTGCGTGGTTCTATTTCTAGCTCTCCAAACTTTAATCCAACCATCTCTAATTAGTCTCTGCCATCTTTTTTTATCCCAACTGTAAGTGTAAACTCCAGACTTAAAGTCTTTTAATGTAAATCTTTTTAGTGATTCTAAATAAACTATTAATTCTAAGTCGGAAGAGCTAGTCAAATTGTTTTGCTTTACTAAAGCTAACCTAACTGTTCTCCAGTGTTTTAAAAGACCAAAATCTTTTAAGTCTTGAGAGTTTAATCTCATCACTCTACAATAACAACATCTCTAGACAGTATGACCTTATATAATTTATCACCATAAGTAATATTGTGCCCAGAGTGTTTGTCATAGTATACAATGTCTTTTTCATTTATACCTTCTACTAAGTTACCAACAGAAACAACTTTAGACCTTACGTACCTATTGTCACTATCCAACTCCTCTGTGAATATAAGCCCACCTATTTTTTTAGGACCTTCTTTCATATCCTCTATAATTATATAACTATTGATCGCTTTCATCTCTCATGTTTGAAATTACACAATCTGCAGATATAATTGTTGATACTACGCTCACTGCATTTTTGAGCGCCGATTTTGTAACCAAAACCGGATCTATAATACCATCTTCAATCATACTAACACAAGCTCCAGTTATAACGTTAATACCTTTACCTTCTTCACCACAATCACACTCTTCAATACCAGCATTGTTAAGAACTGTAACATAAGGAGCTTGAATAGCTTTTAGTAGTATCTCTTCACCTACAGCTTTAGCTGTGATTTTCTGAGATGCGTTTAAAAGTGCTACACCTCCACCTGGTACAATACCTTCTTTCAAAGCTGCTTTTGTAGCGTATATCGCGTCTTCAACTCTGTCTTTCTTTTCTTTAAGTTCTATTTTAGAAGAAGCCCCAACCCTTATTATTCCGACAGACCCTGATAACATAGCTATTCTATCTTCTATTTTTCTTTTCATAAAAGGATCTTTCTCTTTTTTCTTAGCTTTTATGACTTCTTGTATCCTGTCTTTAACCTCAGGTATATCATCTATTGTTGTTATAACGGTCCCTGTTGCGTCTGTAACTGTTTTTACAGCTTCACCTAATACGTCTAAAGAAATACCATCTAAATCATCTCCTAGCTCTTCGTTTATAACAGTTGCGTTAGTTAGTATAGCTAAGTCTTTAAGTGTTTCTTGTTTAGTGGGTCCAAAACCAGGCGTGTCAATTATATTAACTTTTATATTACCTTTTATTTTGTTCATTAATAACGCTGCTTTAACCTGCTGAGCGCATGGTGCAACTATCAATAGACTTCTATTACCCTTAATACAGAACTCTAATATGTTTTGTATTTTTCTAACGTTGGGTATTTCTGATGCTACTATTAAAATAAAAGGGCTATCAAGTTCCGCTTTTTGTTTATCTGTATCAGTAACAAAATGAGGAGAAGATAACCCGCAGTCAATCTGAACGCCGTCAACAACATCAACATAGGTATTCTCTGTTTCTGAAGCTTCCATTAACACAACTCCATCTTTACCTACTTTACTATAAGCCTCTGCTATAATCTTTCCTAGTTCCGTATCATTATTACAACTTATTGAACTAACAGATTCCAGCATGTCGCCTTCGATCTTTACAGAAACTTTATCTAAGTAATCATTTACCTTTGTTAGGCAGGATTTAATACCATCTTTAATTTCTCTTGTGTTAGCTCTACTTGAACTAACTTGTTTCAAAAGTGATTCAGCAAGGACGGTAGCTGTAGTAGTACCGTCACCTGCTTCTTTCACTGTATTTCTAGCGGCTTCCTTAACAAGTGTAGCCCCTATATTTTCAACCGGGTCAAATAAGACAACAGATTCTGCTACTGTTACACCGTCTTTTGTTATGACCGGTAAACCTCTTGCATCTTCGTATATAACGCATTTACCAGAGGCACCTAGGGTTGATTTTACTGCTCTAGCCAGCTTCTCTACACCGGCAACTACTTTTTTATTAGCTTCTTCACCAAACATTACTTGTTTGATAAGAAGACTAGGTTGATTGTACTCCATATTTTATTTAATTTAATTTAATTTTTTACTAAAAGGTCTTCACAACCTTAGGACCACTTGCCGCCTCTAATCTTTTAGAGAAGTGTTCGATACTACCATCTATAGCTGCTTCCGCACCTTCAACGGTTTCTCTACGTGTTACATCACCCCACTCATCATCTGAGTTTGGTCGTAACACTTCTGTTTGGTAAAAACCATTTGACAGCTGAGTTATTCTCCAGTGCTTCTTGTCTGAAAGGAATTTTAACTGCTCAATAGTTTCTTTACTCGGTTTTTGGTTGCCAACAGTGTGAGTGCTGGTCTTGTAGTATAAATAAGTCATAATTTTGGTTTTTGGTTAATACTGACTTGGTGTAGGGTCTTTCCCTATATTTTATGTTCTATTAGAACGCCGCTATAGCTACTCTTTTCCATGTGTTTGATGCTACGCAAACATAGATATGACTTGCATCAATTCTAATTTGTCCTACCGTACCAGTTGCTGATGCAGATGCTGGAGCTGTGTTCAATGCGCCTAAGTTTATAGTTGCAGTTGTTACATTTGCTGTAGACGTGATATTTCCTGAGGAGTCAACTGTTACTTCTCCAGCCTCGTTAAGAGCTCCAGAGCCGTTGTAATGCGCTAAAGTGTTAGCTGTACCAGTTGCGTCAGCCGCAGTGATAGTTTGGTTTAAGTCCTCTATTGTCCAATAGTGTGTGTTTGCGTTTACTCTGTCAGAGTTTCTCTCAGTAGTATCAACTGTTGATTTTAACCCAAGAAATTTAGATCCTGCTGTAATTATTGCCATTTTTATTTTTTTTTGTTTTTGTTATTAGTTTAGTTTTATCATATCAACGTCTATACTGTTGTAATCAACCATATAATGTCCTGATATGCTGTTTTTAGTTATAGCTTTATCATAGCCCATTGATATTAAATCTTGAGCCATAGTACCTTGATACATAGTATTATCACCTATATAACTAAAATTGTAAATAGGTATACCGCTTTTTGATGATCCAACTAGCATTATGTTTTGTTTTAATCTAATGTCACTAAAAAATCTTCTTCTACGTCTCCTACGCTTAGGTGTTGTTTTGGGTGTAAGACCTGCACCAAAAGCTACGTTAGTCGTTTTCTTTTTAGTAGAGCTTCTTCTTTTACGCCTACGACCAAATATTCCTTTAATACCTCTACTAATACCTTTAACTATATTAGAACCTGATTTTATAGTTTTTGTGACAATATTTGAACCTCTCCTTTTTGGTTTTGCAGCAGCAGCCTTTTGAGCTTTAGTCATTTTATCGTAAGATCCTTTTAGCTTGTTGTACTTGCTTTGACTTGATGCTTTGTAAGCGTTAAACCTACTATCATTTTCTGCCTGCCTCTTAGCTTGCGCTAGTGCAGCATTAGCTTTGTAACTACTCAAGCCTTTTGCCCGTTTAACATCTTGAGCTGCTTGTACTGAACTAACAGTACTATTTATCATGTCTTGTATAGAACCCGTACCTTTAGTAGCTCTTTCAGAAAGATCTCTAGTCATACCAGCAGAAACAGTTCTTCCTTTAGTTCTAGCGGCTTCCATAGCAGCTTTACTATTAAACGTTGATGTAGAGTTCTTGTTAACGTTTTTACCGTAAAAATCACCATAACCACCGTAACTACCAGAGTTACCAGCTCCACTATTCAACATGGGGTTATTTGTAAAACCAGTGTTGTTTTGATTTTGATATATGTTTTGCGTTGCGCTAGAAGCTAAATTGCCCATACCCTGAGATATATTGCTATTAGAGTTCCATACCTCGTCGATACCAGTATTAGGATTTGACATTCGCAATTTACCAGGGGAATTACCAGGTTTTATCTGGGGAGTTCTTTGATTAGCAGAGCTCCTACCAGACAAATCTTTTGGCAACACCTTCATGTTATCATGTGCTTTATATCCTTTTTGTTTATAAGCCATGCTGTTTTATATAGATCTTTTAGCTATTGCAGACACACTATTCCCAAACTTATCGTTCTTGTTTAAAGCAATGTTGTTAGAAGTTGAGAACCTATCAGAGATTTGATTCTTTTTACTGTCAAACCTTTTCTTAAGAGATGAAAATCTATTTTGTTGCATTGCTAATCTTGCTGATGATGCGTTTGCACTACCGCCACTTGCAGTTCTAGCAGTAGACTGACCACCAACACCAGTATTTGCGTCTGAAACTCTAGCAGTACCAAAGCCTACTTCAGCTGCGTTTGTTGGTTGTGTTACACTACCACTTCTAGCAAATGATGCCATAGGAGCGTTAACGTCACCAGAACTAAAACCAGCATTGTTTGATAATTTATTTCCAGATAAGTTAGCTACACTTAACGAATTTTCGTCGTCAACATTGTAGTGACCAGGTGAGTTACCAGGTTCTCTTTTATTTTTTAAATCCATTTGTTTATTTTTTAAATGATTACCTTCTTCTTCTTCTCATTAATCTACGGCCAAGTCCACCTAACATTCTTCTACCAGCTTTTTTAACTGATCTAGATGCTCTTTTAGCTCTAGTAGTTCCAGAAGAAATTTTCTTACCTGCTATTGCACCTGCTTTCTTAACACCTCTAACTGCTGTTCTTTTAACTTTTCCAGTAGTTCTAGTAGCTTTCTTAACTGCTCTTTTTGCAACTTTTGCGATACCACTTAGCATCCCACCTCCAGCTCTTCTTCTTCTTCTAGCTTTAGGCTTTGCATTTCTCACGTACTTAGCTTTTGCATTTGCATTCCCTAAAGTTCCTACACGCGTTGCTTTTTTAGATGCAGTCTTTTTAGTAGTCGCTTTAGTGGTTTTTCTTTTTCCCCTTACCATTCCTGCCACTTTTGAAAGAGCTCCTCCAGTTCTTCTTTTAGTAGACTTTTTTCTTCTTCTGAAGAACTTACCAGGAGAATCTCCCGGTTCTTTTTTTGTACCGTACATAATATATTTATTGTAAGTTATTAATTAATTGTTACCTTTATATTATATTTAATTGAATTTAATTAGTCTTGTACTTGCGTCCGCTTTCTCTTTTAGTACCTTTACCTTGGTTACCTCTATTGGATTTAACGCTTACGTACTTACCACGTTTGTGGTCAAAATCTTTTCCTTTAACAGATCTACCAGCCTTTTGGGCTTTACGTTTCTCTCTCTGGCTGTGGGCTTTCTTAGCTTTTCTGTCTGTAGACTTAGCTGCACGAAGATCTCTTCTAGCCTTAGCTTTTGCAGCTGATGCAGATAAACGTTGCATTATCTAGTTCTCTTAACGCTTTTTTTAACAACCATTTTCTTTCCTTTTGCTTTAGCATAGTTCTTAGCAGCCGCTTTACCTTTGGCTGTATATGCGAATTTCTTTTTTCCTACTCTTGGCATAGCTTTATTTTTTTTTAATATCTATATAGATATTTACACATATAATTAACTATTTACTAAAATGGAATGGTAACTACTATAGAGCCAGCTGTAGCACCTATTATGTCGGCTATAAGATCACCTTTCTCAGCACTACCATTTCTAGCGTCATATACCTCCTTGCTAATACCTATAACCATACCTGTGCCTATACCTATTAATATAGCTTTTCTTTTGTTGCCGGTTTTCTTTAACACATAGCTTGTAGTAGCAGATGATATAATATAAGTATACCCAACGTGTAACTGCTTGTCTTGATGTAAAGACAAAACATTTAAACTTTGGGCATTGCAACTTATACTTATTAGTAGTAATCCTATTATTCTTACCATTTATAAATCCTATTATTTTTAATGTACATTATACCTTTAGGTGCAAACTTAAGCTCTCTACCTAATAAGTCATATATTTTGTTATTTAATAATATTGGATTTAATTCATTAACATGTGTAATTGTATTGACTGGTTGCCACGCGCCGTTTACAAACACTACATACTGGCATGTATCACACATCCATACTGGAGATAGGTCATAACACACTTTAATAGTATCAAACCTATTTATATGAGGAAACATACCTACATCACCACTTGCTGAATAACATTGCTCTGTATCACAAACTCCCCACATAAATGTTACACTATCAGAGGAGTGATTAGTACCTATAAGCGTTAATGTCTGTCCACCACCTATACTATATGATACTGAGTCACACACTGTTTGTGCATTTGCGTATGTAGTACATAGTAGAAAGATCGCTATAAGTTTATTCATATAGTATATAGTTACTCGCAACGCGCGAATGTTAAAGTGTGACACTAGCCTGTTACTAGTTATTATTAATAGGCTTATGTCACATTTTATATATTACAAATATTGGGGCAAGGTACTATACCTATATATACAGAACACTTTTCTAAAAGGAAAGTCATTTCTTATTTACGGCCCCCACCTCAACGTTTACGATTGTATAATAACTTTTCACGTTTTACTTTTGAATTTTGTATAACATTCAGTAAATAGCCCCCTGATCTATTACTACTGCTGTATAGCAGTATGTATAGCATAGGCCCCCCACTCGTTTACTAGTCTACACAGATAGTATATATGTAAATAAATAAATAACTTAAATAAATAAATTATGTCAAACAAAGTAAACAACATCACAACAAAAAGATTTGTAATCAGAAAAACTCTTATCGGTAAACATGCAATCATTACATTCACTAACAAGAAAGGAGACACGTGCACTTATGATCACGACAAAGTATACAATGATAACAAAGAACGTTTCGAGAGTATGAACTGTTTCGCTAAATATGGAAGTTACACTAATACTAACAACTTACCGACTTTCGCAAGATAGTTAGTAAGTTACACAATGATATAACTAAATTGTGTATAGCACTATGTATAGCATAGTGTGTATAGCAGGCCCCCCATCTCTTTACCCGCGCTATCGGATAATATATACGTAACCAAAAATAATAACTATGCAAAATCCAACTACTCGCGAAGAAATACTCGCTACTATCGACGAATTAAACCAATATCTAGAAGGTAACGTTACTAAAACGTCGCTACAGATAACGCTCGACGAACTAATAAATAAATTATAAGCAGCGAGATGCAGAGTAGTACCTGACTATAAATATTATATACTAAACAAAGTTGGCCCCCCAATCAAATACAACTGAAGTCAGATAATATAAATGTAAAAAGTTAATAACAAACTAATTAAATAACAAACTAAAAAGTAAAATTATGTCAAAAGTAACAAAAAACCAAGAAGTTTTAAAAAGCAAAAGATTTGTAGTAGCAATGTCAAGAGTAGGTAAAGGTCAAGTAATTGAATTTACTAACAAAAAAGGAGTAACTGTGAAGTATAACCATGACAAAGTATTCTCAATTATGAAAGAAAACTTAGAGAAGTTAAACTGTTGGATAAAGTACAAAAGTTACACTGCAACTAATAACATTCCAACAATACTAAGAGACAAAGTAATAGTGTAAATGAAAGTAATAATAGTGGTCATTTGGCCTTCTTAAAATAAATAATATGAAAGTAGATAAAGTAAGAGCTCACAGAGAAGAGTTAAAAAGAATGTTGTTCAGTGCGCCAACTGAAAGTAGAAAAGTAGTTAAAACAATAATAGTAAACTACAATAACAATCCTTGGTGGGAAGGTTATGGTGATGTAAAAATATTAAGTGATGGACCAAGTGGTTACTGTTCTTTCAGTACTCATCAAGAAAATCCTTTCTTATATATAAGTGAGTGCAAAGAATTTAACTCAGGTGAATATGAATTAATAATAAAGTAATATGAAAGATTTAATAAAATGGATGAGTGTATACTACTACACAATGTTAGTAGTAATAATCACAGTGTTTTGTATGAGTAGTTGTTCTACTACATATGAAGTGTCGAACAAGAGTAATAGATTAATGTGTGTAGAAAGAAGATAATATGAGAGATTTCAGTATAACAAAGAAAAAAGGTGAGTGGTATGACGCTCGAGTGGTAGACTCATACGGTAAGAAGTATCAGAACTACTTCGAAACAGCTAGTGAAGCTAACGACTGGGTTTACTACATATGGTCTAAAGAAGACTGGTTTAATAGTGTAAACAGCGAAGAATTACTCGCAGCTGCTATACACGACTGCAAACAGATGGATGAAGAAGCAGGTATAAGAGCGATACTATAATGGTTGCTTGGATAATACTCATAATAATAACAGTGCTAATGGGTGCACACTTACTAAGCGATACGATATAGAACCCCCAACTAATTACAACATAAGAACGATAATATAATTATAAATAATAAATAACATACTATGCAAACAATCAAATTCCTTAAAAACAACAAAATTAAGCTTAACGGCGTAACTTACAAACCATATCTTATATGCAGTTTACCTGCTAACTTCGGTTGTCTCGAATTCAAAGAACGTGAAGGTATCAGTAACTGGTTCAATTACAAAGGTTTAACTTATATACTAGATAACTAATGAGTCCGTGGGATATGGTAGCTGCACTCGGTATATATACTGACGAGCAGATAGATGAGATGACGT
>Ga0222717_10000189_pt1 | contig 54744 bp, 50 predicted proteins | sample C33_18DmetaG_FD_165053 | JGI IMG/M metagenome (GOLD analysis project Ga0222717, IMG submission 165053) | Estuarine water microbial communities from San Francisco Bay, California, United States - C33_18D | ecosystem: Environmental > Aquatic > Marine > Unclassified | place: USA: California... | reverse complement strand
GAACTTGCTGCTACTAACCCTTTGTAATCATCTACTTCCAGTTTTTTCATAAGCCCACGCATGGCAGGGCTTTCGACATAGAAGCAACCAATAGAATCTCCTTTTCGTAGTAAGGTTTTTACCTTTTCGTCTTTTTTAAAACGATCGATGTCGTCGATGTCAAATTCAGGACCATCAGGTTGATTGTTTTTTATAATGTGTAGTGTGTCTTTGATTTTACCCAAACCTCTTTGTCCGAGTATATCGTATTTGTGAATGCCTACATCTTCGGCAATATGCATATCGAAATGAGCCGTAGGGAATCCCTTTGGTGGTAAACTTGTTGCACCAAAATAGTGAATTGGTTTTTCCGTGATGATGATGCCGCTAGAATGTATGCTCAGATGACTCGGTAAACCATGAATGAATCGACTATACAGCACGGTCAATCGAGTGATTTCATCTAATTGGCTTGGGTCGTCGGTATGTTGTAGTTTTTTGATTTCATCTGCGGGTAAACCCATAACTTTCCCAATTTCTCGTATGACGGATTTTTGCTGGAAAGTAATGTAAGAACCTAATAAAGCCGTATTTGGATAGGTGTCAAAAATGAATTGTGTGACGTCATTCCGGTCTCGCCAAGAAAAGTCTATGTCAAAGTCGGGTGGCGATTTTCGGTTAGGATTAATGAACCGTTCGAAGTACAAGTCAAGTTCGATTGGGTTTACGTTGGTGATGCGCAACAAATAAGCAACTAAGCTGTTTGAACCGCTCCCTCTTCCTACATAAAAGTAGCCCTGGTTTCTTGCATAATTAACAATGGTTTGGTTGATTAAAAAATAGGGAACAAAGCCACATTGATTAATTACCCTTAATTCCATTTCCAATCGTTCCGCAATTTCGGGAGTAATTCGATTGTTGAACCGATAGGCCAAACCTTCATCTGCCATGGCTTTTAATCGTTCAAAATCTGATGCACTGTTGCCAGTAAAAGTCTCTTTGTTTTGTGTTTTCCCTTGTAGGTTAAATTCAAAGTGCACCGCGCATTGTTCTAGAAGTTTGTTCGCATTTTCAATCAGGTGTGGGTATAGGTTATAGTCTTCTCTAATGAGTTCAAAAGAGTGAAATGTGTCTTTCTGTAAGCCTTGTTCGGTGGTTTGTAATTGACTTAATAGGATGTTTTTATCTATGGCGCGCAGTAGGCGGTGTGTGTTAAAGTCTCTTTTTGTACGAAACGTTACGTGCTGCAGCGCTACGCATTTGGCATCCGGAATTTGCGTTTTGTTTTTAAGCCCCCATATGCGTTTATCAGATGGTGTTATGCCAATGTATTCGTTTGGTTTGAGGTTTCGAGTTGGTGCGTTAAACAGGGGGTATATGATATAAGCATCTTCCATTTCAGGTGCTTCGTCTGGCACCTCGATTTTTAGGGCTTGAAGTTGTGATAGGTAGTCATTGATTTTTTGGAACCCATAATTGGTTTTGGCAAGTGCAATAAACTTTTGTTCGGCGCTGTTGCGAAAGTCTATACCCAAAACGGGCTGTATGCCTCGACTTTGTGCTTCCATAGCATAATACAAACTCCCGGATGTGCTATTTATGTCGGTTAGTGCCAACCGTATTATGCCATATTTTTGTGCCTCATCAAGCAGCTCTTTCGGCGACATAGTGCCGTATTTGTAGCTGTAATAGGAGTGACAGTTGAGGTACATTTATTCTTATAAATATTTTTATAATTTTATTGTCGTTTAGGCTTATCAGCCTATAACCGATTTTCATTTTTTTCTTGACCAAAAAACGAAACAAAAAAGTCAAGACTTCTGAAAATTTTTGACAAATATTTATTTCAATTTCCCCCACAACAAGAGCCGTTGCACTCGCTTGTTGCTTGGCTCCACCCGCCACACAAATCTTCAATATTATTTGTTAACCAAAATTTTCAAATGCCATTCCAATTAGGTAAATGACGGTAAGTATTCACACCTCCAATCCCTCAATCCCTCAACCTCTCCTTCATTCAATCCTTCTCTAATTCAGACATTATCACGCATTCCTATGTGCAGGTACCACATTGGGCTCACCGCTAAATGGGTTTCCGCGCCCGAGTCCTTTGATTTGAATCGCGCCACTTCTACGTACAGAGTTGGCACCGTATCGTTTTTTGATGTTATCCATGGCTTGGTACAGTTTTAACACCTTGGAACTATCGTTAAACAAATCAATTTGATGCCCACCACCTGCCAAGTCACTGAGACGAACACCGATTAATCGAACACGTATACGGCGGTTATACAACACATTAAAAATGTCTTTGGCAATATCAATTAAGGTATGGTCACAAGATGTATAAGGTATTTTTTTTTGTTTGCTATACGTTTGGAAATCGGCATACCGTATTTTGATACTGAGGCAAGAAGTTACCTTATCTGCTCGACGAAGTTCGTAGGCCAATTGCTCTACCATAGCCATTACCATCGATTGTAATTTCAACACGTCAATAGTGTCTTTTTCAAATGTGCGTTCGGTGCTGATGGATTTTTTTTCGTGGAACGGAACTACCGGACTGTTGTCAACGGCATTTGCTTTATACCAAATGCTTTGTCCGTTTTTTCCAAACGCTTTTTCCATGAGTTCAAGGGGCATGTCTTGAACGGTTTTTATTTTCCGAACACCCATACGATTGAGTAGGAAGCCGGTTTTGGAACCAATCATCGGAATTTTCCCAATGGGTAATGGCGCAAGAAAGGGTTTCTCCAATCCAAAATCTATGTTGATTTGATTGTTTGGTTTGGCTTCTCCTGTGGCAATCTTCGAAACAGTTTTGTTTTTTGAAAGCCCAAACGAAATAGGTAAACCCGTTTCGTTAATAATGCGTTGGCGCAAGTGACCTGCAAGTTTGTAGCAGCCAAAAAACTTGTCCATACCTGTTAGGTCCAAGTAAAATTCATCAATACTTGACTTCTCTAGAATAGGTACTTCTTCTCTTAAAATTTCAGTAACAATTTTGGAGTATTTACTATAAACACCTGCCTCGCCACGTATAACAATACCTTCAGGACATAACTCACGAGCCATCTTCATCGACATGCCCGAATGGACGCCAAATGTTCGTGCTTCATAACTACAAGACGCAACAACACCTCGATCGCCAGTTCCACCCAACAGGATAGGTTTGTTGTTGAGTTTACTGTCCATCAACCGCTCGACAGATACATAAAATGTATCCAAATCCATATGTGCAATGCTTCTAACCGATGACACGTTTTTTGCTACGTTTTTAAAATTGGGGGAAGCAAGATAGGATATTTATTGTCAGAAAAAACGTGTTTAGCGCTTTTTAAGTGGATTGTTGGTAATGTGTTTTTATGCACATTTTTTAGGGTGAAGGATGATTGCTTAGGGCTTCCGCCCTCTAACCTGATTTCATTTTTTCCTTGATGAAAAAACGAAACAAAAAAATCAAGACTTCAGAAGTTTTCTTCGAACTCTACGAAAGACTTTTCCTCCCCGCAGCCAAAGCCGCTGCGCTTTCCTGCCTGCTTAGCGCAAGCCCACCACACAAAACCCTTTCTCGATTTCTACAGAAAACTTCAAAGGTCATCTTAAATCATGCATGTATTAATGAGCCATGGCCCACCAAAAATGCGGGGGAGGCGATGGCCTGTGTTAGGGAGCATATTTTTGGGAAGACTTTTTGTTTCTTTTTTGGTCTCAAAAATGGAAATCGGTTATAGGCTGATAAGCCTAATGGAAGAAAGTCAGAAGGCTGATAAGCCTAATCGACGAAGGTTAGAAGGCTGATAAGCCTAATGGAAGAGGGGTCGAAGGTTGCCAAACCCTAAATGAAGAAAGTAAAAGGACAAGAGCCCTAATGAACATATACCACAGGCGCATACCAATTGGATTTTTTTTCGTTAAAATTGACAGTAAATGGAATATACATTAAACCTACTTGGTCTAACCTTAAACTTGATACAATGAAAAACACATTAAAGCACATTATTTACGGCACTGGCATTTGTATTCTGGCATTAACAGCTTGTAAAGACGATACAACGACACCTACGACAACCACTGATGACACAAATAATGATGAGTTGGCAGTTTATAAAAAAGTCTATGGTGCTACAGATATTTACAAAGACGGGGATTTTGTAGTGATTAAATGCAACGGACTACCAGATCATAAAAGTCCTTATTACCAAGGGACACAATGGTCTGATCTGTATGAAGATTATAATGGCACAAACCCTGACTACCGTAAAAACCCGAATACAATTGCAGAAAGTAGTTTTGTATTTCGTATTCCAATGAACCCAATGGAGCTAGAGTCTGGGAATCAATCAACTTCCTTAGGGCCAATGGGTGTGGCGATTAATGGTGTAGCATTGTACAATCAATATGCTGGGCCTAATAATCAACCACTTACAGACGAAATCAATTCTTTTGATCAATACAATGGTCACCCACAACAACAAGGGAATTACCACTATCACTTGGAACCTACCTATTTAACTGCAAACAAAGGTAAAAACGCACTACTAGGTTTCATGTTAGATGGTTTTCCTGTTTATGGGCCAATGGAAGACGGGGCGCTTGTAAAGGAATCGGATTTGGATAATTTCCACGGACACAAACACGTGACTGCGGATTACCCCGATGGTATTTATCACTACCACATCACTGACACAGATCCATACATAAATGGTGATGGATTTAAAGGAACCCCAGGTACGCTAACACGTTGAGGTTATTCTCAATATCAATATTCATCCTTCTTTTTTCAAGTTGTGAAAGGTGGTCACATGTAACAGCAAATGCAGATTACATTGTGGTGCAGAATGGTGTCATTTATTTTGAAAATGAACGCTTTACAGGCAATGTTATTAAATTTAATAGTACTGGAAGTGACACTGTTGAGCTATATGCCGTAAGAGACGGTAAGCAACATGGGAGATACAAAACTTGGTATGCCGACGGCATGACGAATGAAAAACGGTTTTATAAAGATAACCGTCGAGATGGGCATCATCAGAAATGGTACCCAAACGGAAAACAAGCGTTCGACTATCACTTTGAAGAGGGGGTATACATTGACACCTTAAAAGAGTGGTATCCCAATGGTCAGTTATATCTGTTGTCGCACTATGTCAATGGTCAGCAAGTTGGCAGACAACAAGCATGGCGAGCCAATGGAGAGTTATATTTAAACTATGACGTTGTAAAAGGAAGGAAATATGGTAATGCAGGAAATAAACATTGTAAGAGTCTTTGGTCAGAGGTTACTGATAGCATGTAGTATATTGACGCTCTGTGCATGTAACAAAAGTGAAGTGGGCGTACCATTTTACCTCACACCGGATTTAAGCCCGGTTTGGGATGCCGAAAATGTCACACCCAAAAGTCACACCATTGCATCCTTTCAATTTACAAACCAAGAAGGTGAGGCATTTGGATCGCATCAATTGGAAGGGAAAATATATGTGGCGAATTTCTTTTTTACTTCTTGTCCTTCCATCTGTCCTAAAATGACCAATAACTTAGTACGTGTATCGGATGCTTTTAAAAACACAGCTGGTGTTGGGTTAGTGTCTTTTTCAGTCACTCCAGATATTGACTCAGTAGCTACCTTAAAAAGGTTTCATGATTTGTATGAATTACGAGATCATTGGAGTTTGCTAACAGGCAGTCAGGACGATATATATAACCTGGCTCGTAAGTCGTATTTTGTTGAAGAAAGATTTGGCTTAACCCTGTCATCAGATGAATTCTTACATACAGAAAGGTGTATTTTAATTGATAAATCTGGACATATACGAGGGGTTTACAATGCAACTGTTGCACTTGATATGGACCGAATAATTGACGACATCAACCTGCTTCTTGAAATGGACAAGCGTAATTAATGCGTAATGTTTCGCGTTGGAGAGTCAGTGGTTGAAAACAATAACGACTTATAATTGTAATTATTTTAGCCTTAAGCAAAATTGAAAATGAAACAGAATTTAGTTTATTTACTAATCCTTTCGCTGTTTGTAACAGCCTGTAAGGATAAAGAAGAAGAGGAAACACCTGCACCAGAAACTGTGAATACAGTTCCAGCATTTTACCTACCAGCCGTTGCGGCAAATTATGGTGAGAACGCACCAGAACTGACGTTAATTGCAGATCAGTCTGATCGAATTATCGCACCATGGGATTTGGATTTTCACCCTTTTAGAGCAAACGAACTTTGGGTAATCAACAAAGGAACAGACCGCAGTGGTGGCAATACGGTAACTATTTCAAACGCTGGATTAGGTGATCAAAGTACAGAATACAGACAAGACGGAAATGCATGGCATTTTATGGCCTTACCGTCATCTATGTCGTTTAGTAAAGACAATGGTAATTGGGCTACTGGAGCAGAAATATTAGACGCTAACCGACAAGGGGGTTCATTCACCGGGCCATCGTTGTGGAGCAGTGATATGAATGTATATGCCCGCCCTTCTGGTGGTAATGGTAGTCATCTTGATATGCTACATAGCAGCCCATATTCGATGGGAATAGAATCGGATAAAGACAACGCTTTTTGGGTGTTTGACGGACAAAACGGTCATATCTGTTGGTATGATTTTCAAGCAGATCACGGACCTGGTGCATCTGACCATAGTGATGGGTTGGTTCATCGTTATTCTGAAGTACCGTTAAAAAGGCTGAATAATGTTGCCAGTCATCTGGTCTTAGACAAGACTTCAGGTTGGTTATACATCGTAGATTCTGGTAATGGGCGTATTCTAAAAATGAATACAAATACCGGAAGTAAATTGAGAGATTTGGCCTTGTTCAATGAAGTGCTTGAAGAGCATTGGGAAATGACAGGAGTTGATTGGAAAATATTCGCTGAAACAGATTTGGATAAGCCTGCCGGTATAGAACTAAGCAACAATGTGCTTTACGTTTCTGATTATGAAACTGGTGAGATTATTGCGTATGAGTTGACATACGGAACTGAATTAGCACGATTTGATACGGGTAAAAAAGGCATTATGGGGATTAAAGCCGACGTGGATGGTAAGCTCTGGTTTGTTAGTTCTTTAACTAACCAAGTATACCGCATTGACCCCAAGTAAGATCTATTGATCTACACTATTAGTTTAAAAGCCATCTAACATTTTGTTGGGTGGCTTTTATTTTATCACAGATATAGTCGTAAAACGTACGCTGAATATTGTTTGAAATAGGAGGGACGGTTTGTAGATAGTCATAGATACATGACACCTCATAATCGGTAAGTAAAGTATATGGAATCATTGGGTACCGTAAAGCTTGCTCATCTTTTTTAGTTCCATACTTAACTGCAGCTATAAATTCATCCTTCGACCATTGCCCAACGAGCTCATTGTCATGAATGATTCAGATGTAAGAATCTTGCCAGAAGTATCGAGCAGTGAATATCTGTCATTGATCTTAACTATTGAAATTCCATTCTTAAAACTTGTGGCACTCACACAGCATTACCAAGATATTGGCCTGACGTATCTATGAATCGATATCCTTGGTTTTCTATTAAGACCATGCTGAAGCCACAACTAAACGGTTCGTAGGCTAAGAAACTTCCTGGGCTTTGAGATTGTTTTCGAATTTCTTTACTTCTTCATCACCTTAAGATGTTCTAAGCCTTTTTTGGAAACCACCTCTATCACGTAAACCCCCTTATTCCTTGTTGCAAGATCAAGCGTATGAACTCCACTGGTAAATGTATGATTGGATTGATGCACTATCGCTCCTTTCAAGTCTGTTATTTCAAGACTGTAATCTTCTCCTTGCGGTAGACTTACCATCAAGATTACCTCATCAAAGAATGGGTTTGGATAGGCTTTTAAATACATGTCCTCACCGATTTGATCAAATCGTACTACTCGAATGTCAGAATATTCAAACGCACCATTAAAATCTACCTGTTTAAGTCGATAAAATGCCGTATTTTCTGATGGACTAATCGCTTGGTCGGTATAACTGTACCTTATTAGATGTTGGCTGTTGCCATTACCAGCTACTCCACCCACCGTCTCAAATACTCTTCCATCGTAGCTACGTTCTATTTCAAAGTGGCTGTTGTTGATTTCACTGGCTGTAGACCAAGATAAAAAGGCCGTATGATTGATAGTGGGTCTCACATCAAAATAGGTTAGGTCAACGGGAAGTGGTGCCACTGAACATCCAACACAATTGATAGATGTGTCGCTTGAACTATGATATCCACCCATAGTTAATATGGATTTAGAAACTTGAACACTTGTATCAGTTTGACTGCAGGATATTTTTACTTGGTAGGAAACAGTTAGTGTATCTGAGGGTTCAACAATGAATGAATAGTAAGGAGGAATTGAATCTACATAAACTCCTCCGATAAAATGAATAATTCCAGTTGCACCTGATTGTGGAAGTGATAATGCGTTGAAACTGTCTATATCACTCGCAGCAGTTAAACCAAGGAAAGTAAAATTGTTCGGCAAACTATCAATTAGGGTGTCAAATTGAACTCGCTCAGTTGTTGGGTTGGAAATATCAATGGTATAAGTAACTGTATCACATGCATTAGTTATGGTAGTGTTGATAGAGCGAGTTATTCTTAATGGTTGTAAGTTACTAGCGGCAGGAATGCTTATATAGCTAGCCAAAGCTCCGGAAGTATCCCCATAGTTTGATGTATATTTATTTTGAGTTCCGCTTTTGTTGTAAGCAAAAGGTACAAGCGGGTTGGCATACTGAGTACTTTTGTTTACATAAGTATATACCACTTTAATTTCAGGAGCGGAAGGATATGTATTATTGTTAGACGGAAGCACAAAATATAAATCATCTCTAGTTCCAACAGGTATAAATGATAATTGACTTGAAATTATTTTAGAAGATAAAAGAACAAGCTTCTTGGAATTAAACAAAGAATCACCATTAGGGCTAATTGACACGATATCATTCGCCTTATTTACATTTCCCATTTGATAGGTAATTGTATCCGAAACTATCCCTCCTAAAAGTGTTGAAATGCCCGTACTTCTACCAACAACCAAACCACCAGCATTTGCGGAGATAGCGGATATAGTTGTTACCGTAAATGAATAACTAACTGTCCCAGTAGAATCATCCGATACACTGAAATAAAAAGTTGACGCTGTATTTATGGAACATGGATATTTAACATAAAAAAAGGCTGTTGAGGAATCACCACTCAAAATATTTCCCAAGGAAAGAGACGAATCACTCATATTCATTAATCGATTATTGGAAGTGCCAATGCTATCCATCCGCACTACTACGTTTTTAATCGATGAGGAATAAGTGTTTGTAATTTTAACGCCAACATAACTTGCAGTTGGGCCATCCGTACAAGGATTATTTGAATCAAGAATAAAATATGGACCTGTAGCATTAGACAATTGCACTTTACTGGATGACAATCCCCAAGACACTAGACTCAAAAAAGTGGCACATAAAAAAAGATGTAGCGTTTTATGTTTACTCTATTATTGACCATTAGTAATACTAACTTAAGATTAAGAAGTAACAAAAATAACAGACTTTTTATCTAATTTAACTTATAGAAGGAAACAATCAAATAATGAACACTTAGCAAGCCAACTTTTCCAGTCAGTAATGGACGAATATTTTGGTACATTTGATGATAAGGTTGATTTCCTTCAATCTTGAGGGAAATTCCATTCCACACTTATTTTCAGTATACGTGATGCTTGAACATGCAAGTAGAAGATTTAAGTATAAATCTAGACAATTACTAGATTTCAGTAGCTAATTCGATAGAACCTTTGTCCCCATTTATTAATGTAGAATTGAAATTTTACGATGGTCTATTCTATCATCTGTATATACTTTAATAAAGTAAGTGCCTTCTGATAACAATGACACATCTACATTTTTAATTCCGTTATTGGTTTCATAAATTTTAGGTCCTACTGTATTAAAAATTTCTATGCTTGTTACATTAAGCGAAGTCTTTACATTCAACATATTGTTGGCTGGATTTGGATACAAAACAACAGTTGAATCAATAGGATTAACTACTATTTCTGGTTCTTCTTCTTTCTCACAAACAAAAATGTCGTAAACATTTTGGGGTAATTGAGAAATCTCATTTTGATCTACCAAAACACTGCCATCCGGGCCATAAACTACGTATGAATTATATTCTGCATTAAATGCATCTAAAGTACATTCAAAATCAAAGACATCGCCATAATTTGCTGGAATGGATGTTATTTGTTCCATTCCATAATAAAATGGTATTGTTACATAAGGGCTTTTGTTTATGTACACGTCTAACGTGCCTGCTCCCCAACCATCACCATTTTGGTCTTTCATTTCAATTTTAATATTGCCACAATCTGCAGGCTCTGCACACGCTAATATGCCGATGGAATTTACAGCTTTACCATATTGGCCAGAGGCTGCTACTTCCTGGTTATTACCATCCAATAATGTATATGATTCGCCAATAGTATTGGCATTCTGCGAAAAGGAATACAAATTAATCATAGAGCCTGAATCTACTCCAAACTCGAAAAAAGCAGAACTCCCATACTTTAAAGATTGAGTGCTTATTAATTCTCCATCCACTTCAACAAAAAGATTTGTTTCATTCCATCCATCTCCGTCAGCATCATACATTGCTAGTGTGTAAGTGCCACAAGAGCCTGTTTTTTGAGGAATATAAAAGGGGATTACAGCATCAATAACGTGCACAACTCCGTTGTAAGCTAGTTTATCTGTAATAACTAGTTCTATGCCGTTAACTGCAATTATTGATTGATTAACATCTAATTTAAGATCTTCACCCGCCAAATTGTTTAAATTCTGTCCGTTAAAAATACTGTTGCTTTCGTTTCTGCTTTCTACAATGTGCTGACTAACAAAATCATCTAAAAGATCTGAATCTAGAAACTCGCCGGCAGACATTCCCAAGGACTGTGCAAATAAAGTTACAGCTTTGTCCGTAGGAGCAAAAATGGTAAATGGACCAGGATGACCATTATTGGATGCCGTTGAGCCATTGGGGTCTAGCTCAGCCTGCTGACGTAATGCATTTTGGAAACCAGTTACACTTATTGCATACTCTAATATTTCGTGATTTTCACTTTGTTCAACCACATCCCATACGGAAGCTAAAGGCAAACCCGAAGGGGTCAGTGTTTTGTTTATAATATGAACCACACCATTATCAGCAGTATAATTAGTAGCAATAATTTCAGCATCATTTACTTTTAGTGTTCCATCGGTTTCTGTTACCACTAAATCTTGCCCATACACAGTAGGTAGTATTTTACCTCCTTTTAAATCTTCTTCACTAAAAATTCCCTTTGCAATGTGGTATTCAAGTGCCGGTTTTAAATCATAAAAATTTAGCAAATCAAATTGACCAAGTTGCATTAATTCCATCACTTCTTTCACTGCTAGATCATTTGGAACAAAAACAGTATAAGGAAATATACTGTCCAGTTCTGATCCAAGATAGGAGTTAAAAGCATAAGATGATTGGAATGATTCTGATATAGTCTGAGAAGCAAGTAAGTCTGATAATGTATATGCATCAACAGTAATAGTTCCAACCATACCTAACTTGGCATGAAAACCAATACTGCAATCGAAGTTATACACTCCTGGTGTATCAAAAGTAATTACCCCCGCACACGTGCCCTCCGTGGTTCCTATAGTTTGGGGCAAAGAAAATTCTGCTGGGTTGTTAAATGAGATGCCTGTTATTGTATTTATTTTTCCATTTACATCATGTGTACCTTTAACATTTATAAAAGCCACTGATTCACCGGGGTTAATTACCAACTCTTTCGGTGAGAAGGCGTACTCGGTTAGCAACACTTTATGGTCAGCATCACAAGAATTTTGAGCTAACGAAGTCGAAAAGGTGAAAAGGGTTAAGATGAGAAACGGTGATAATTTCATTTGATATAACAATTAGGATATCAGCAAAACAATAAATGTCCTTTCTTGTTTGCGAACAACGAACTTAAAAATGTTTATTAGTCTATTATTATCCTTTGAGTTGAAGTTGAATTCTTGGCTTGCAAGAACCTTGCAACAAAAAAATGGGTTACAACCGTTAATAGTCGTAACCCATGGATTTTGAAGTGGGCCCACATGGACTCGAACCATGGACCACCTGATTATGAGGGAGCGCAATCGGTTTTGTAAATATCTTATTATCTGATAGTTAACAACTTAGAAAATTACGTGTTGCACAATTTTGTGACCATTTGTGACATAATGGGACACGAAAACCGTTCAGGCTTGCAAAAAAGCTTGCAAGATTCTGAAGCCCCATTTGTGATGGTTCGTAGGATAAGATTGTCTTCGTCCAAGATTGATGGAAGCGGAAGATTATCGAACTTTTAAACCTATAACTTTCCAATACCTAAAATATTTTCTTAGGATTTACAAGAGTTAACAAATACCAAATGGCTGATTGGCAGTCAGATGAAGCAAAAAGAATAACTACAATTATCCCAACGCCTCAAGCAAGATGTTTGCAGCAAGCTTACCTAATTCATTTGAAGCTAGAGGACTGGCGCCAGTGATTAATCTTCGATCAACACATACGGTCTTGTCTCCTTTATTATTCATGAGATTGACACCAAGTCCTTTTAGTCGTTCACTTAGGCCCCAAGGCATATGACCGGGCAGATAACCAATCATTGGTGTTTGTTTATCTACTGAGTCTGGGAATACGCACATATCATATCCTCTATATATGAACTCTTCTTCGTCCCGAATCGTTGCTAGAAAAGCGCCAGGCCCATGGCAAAGGCTTATGGTAAATAAATCGTTTTGATGTGCCCAATTTAAGATTCGTCCGACGTTTTTGTCTTCTGGAATTCCAATCATGGATCCGTGACCACCGGGCACAAAAACGGCAGCATAGGACGCCATATCTTTGAACGACTCTTCAACGAAGTAGGCAAGTTTTTTGGGTTTCTCAAAGCTAGATTTTAGATCGTTGTAAATAGCTTGGACATGTGCATCTTTGTCTGGGAATGCCCACATTTCGAAAACGACTGGCTTACCTGTAGGAGTTGCGATATCGAATTCAAAACCGGCATTCTTTAAATGAAGCATTGGTACAAGAGCTTCAACAGGATGATTTCCAGTAGAAAACTGTTTGCCATTTTTCATGGTGATATTCTTCTCCTCAGTGAAAATGACTAGAATCTTAGATCTTGTCCCTGTGTACTTTTCATACTTGATGTTCTCAAAATCGGTTTTGCTGACTGTTCCAAGTTTTAAGGCAAGTTTTGATGGGCTATATGATCCGTCGGATTCCAGTTTAGGTGCAATACCCAGTATTCGTTTTAACATAATGAGTTGTTCTATTTATTTAGTGTAATAACAATTTTTCCTTTTGCTCTGCCAGATGCAAGATGTGTAAATGCGTCGATGCTCTGCTCAAAGGGGTATACTTTGTCAATGATCGGTTTGATTAGTTTGCTCTCAATCATTGTTTTAATCTCATTTAAATGTGCCCCATTGGGATGCATGAAAACGTATTTGTAAGTTGCTTGTTTAGCATTGATTAGTTGAGCCAATTCCTCTGGAAGCGTGTAGTTAGGGATTCCAAATAGATTAGCAGTTTCCTCATCTAATGCTCCTTTAACGCTGACTACTTTTCCTCCATGTTTAATAAGTTCAAATGCCTCGATTGTATACTGTTGACCAAGAGTGTCAAAAACAATATCAACATCTTTGACTATTGCCTTGTAGTCTTCCGTTTTGTAGTCAATAACTCGATCCGCACCAAGTTCTTTTACCCAATCAACATTAGAAGTACTAGTAGTTGTGTACACATATGCTCCTTTGGCCTTTGCATATTGAATCGCCAAACTACCAACACCTCCAGATCCTGCATGAATGAGTACTTTGTCATTTTCTTTGATTCTAGCATATTCTAAAGTTTGCATTGCTGTAAGTCCTGCCAAGGGGATACTTGCAGCTTCTTCAAATGTGGTGTTCTTTGGTTTGTGAGAGACAGCTTCACTAGCTGCCGAAACAAATTCTGTAATTGTGCCCATTTGCTCCTGCGGTACTCTTGTATAAATAGCATCTCCAATGTTAAATTGGCTAACAGATTTCCCTTTCGCTACTACCAAGCCACTAACATCATAGGCAGGAATAGCTGGTAAAGGGATAGGCAGCATGCCCTGTAAATCGCCAAGTATGATGTGTTTGTCTATAGGGTTAATGGCAGCTGCCTTTACCTCAATAAGTAAATCATTGTCCTGTATACTTGGTTTGTTCACTTCAGTGAAGGCCATACTGTCCTCGATCTTACCGTACTTGACTATTTGTAATGCTTTCATATTTTTTAACAACTATTTTGATAAGTTGATGCAAACATATAGAGAGCATTTCGAAAGAAAATTGACCTATGATAAGAAAGCTAATTCTTGGCTTTTTCAACTCTAATCCGACTAAGACTTTCTTGAGTAATACCTAAATAGGACGCAATGTGATAGTTCCTGGCATGTTGTTCTACTTCTGGGTATTCTTCCAAGAACAGCTCATAGCGTTCTGCCGCTGACAATTGCAGTTGATTCAATATGCGCTTTTCAAGCCGAACAAAAAGACGCTCTAAATTTTGTCTTTGAAAGGGCTCTAATTCGGGAAACATACTCAACATTCCAGTGAGCATCTTAGAAGGAAATTGTATCAATTCTGATTCTTGGAGACATTCAATGGTGAGTGTAGCGGTCTCGTCTCCGTGAAATGCTATATAATCACTGATCCAGTTGTTTTTAATCGCAAAATGTAAAGTATGCTCTTTCCCGTTTTTATCAACGCAGTAAGATCTTAAACAACCACTAGTTACAAAGAATATGTTGTCTACCCTTTGTCCTTGGCGGAGTAAAACGGATCCTTTTGGTACTGTCTTTTCTGTTGCAATAGAATTGAGGTATTCCTCAGCTTTAGAGCCTAAAGGAACTGCGTTTTTAATTTTAAGGATTAAGTCCTGCATTTTGGATGACGGGGCCAAAGTTCTGTATTTTTAATCGTCTTGCAAATATCTGAACAAAGCTGCATAAAATCAGCTTGTTGCTTCCCAATACAGGAAGTAACAAAATTCAGACAGCGAGAATTTTGAGAGAAAGGGCTTCGGGTGATATAGCCTAAAGGTACACCAATATTACCGAAACCCGTGTCAAAATATGACCTGACGTGACACCATCCACTCTCATGGCTTGCAACAAGCTTGCAACAAAAAAAGGGTCACAACTTTTAAAAGTTGTAACCCCTTGATTTTCAGTGGGCCCACATGGACTCGAACCATGGACCACCTGATTATGAGTCAGGTGCTCTAACCAACTGAGCTATAGGCCCTCAGTTGTAAGTTTGTTACTACTGTGCGACAAAGATAAAATCTTTGTCTAAATTTTTAGTGTTGCTCTAACGTGCTAAAGAAGAAGTTTCCTTCAATAGCAGCATTTTCATCGCTGTCGCTTCCGTGAACTGCATTCGCATCAATCGACTTTGCATATTTAGCACGTATAGTACCTTCAGCAGCTTCAGCAGGATTAGTAGCACCAATCAAGTTTCTGAAATCAGCAACTGCGTTGTCTTTTTCTAAAATGGCAGCTACTATTGGTCCGCTAGTCATAAACGACACTAAGTCGTTGTAAAATGGGCGTTCCTTGTGCACTGCGTAAAATGCTCCAGCTGTTTCTGCCGTTAATTGCGTGTACTTCATTGCTTTGATGGTAAACCCACCGGCAATCATATCCGCCAAAATACTTCCAATGTGTCCGTTGCCTACTGCATCCGGTTTAATCATCGTAAATGTTCTGTTTGTAGCCATGTTTTCTATTGTCTTGCTTAAAATCGGGTGCAAAAATAGGCTTACTTCAATAGAATTTTACGAGTTTTGTTAAAGTTTTCAAAAGCAAATACATTGGACGATACAACCGAAGGAATAAGGCCGTTTTTAAATAGTGGCTCAGGTAGCAAAATTGTTATTACCACACATCACAAACCTGATGCTGATGCACTTGGTTCTTCACTAGCATTATACCACTATTTAAGCAAGCTTGGAAAACAAGTGACCGTTGTAACGCCAACCGACTATCCTGTGAACTTACATTGGATGCCAGGTAATGACAGTGTTGTCAATTTTGAAGACTCAAGGCAAGAAGCGGAAGATTTGGTTAATGATGCAGATATCGTTTTTTGTCTGGACTTTAACGACTTGAAACGCATCAATGACCTCGGGTTGATTGTGGAGAAAGCGGAGGCAAAAAAAATCATGATTGACCACCATCGCGATCCATCAGGATTTGATGACTTTCGATTCTGGACAATCGAGACCAGCTCTACTTGTGAGTTAATTTATGATTTCATCGTTTCTAACGATGGAGATGAGTTGATTGATACTGATATTGCTTCGTGCATTTACGCAGGTATTGTAGCAGATACGGGATCCTTTAGATTTAGCTCTACGTCTAGCCATACGCATAAAATTGCGGCTTCATTAATCGACTTAGGTGTCGATTCGGCGAAAATCCATGCGTTATTACACGATAATTTTTCGTTGAGTCGTTATCGACTTATGGGGTATGTTCTTTATAAAAAGTTGCATGTATTCCCTGAGCTAAAAACGGCGTTAGTCTATTTAACACAAGACGAATTGCTTAAATTCAATATTCAAACTGGAGATACTGAGGGGTTTGTCAATTATGGACTTGGGATTAAGGGAATCGTGTTTTCCGCACTTATAATTGATCGATCTGTTATGGTTAAGATGTCTTTCCGGTCTCAAGGGAGTTTCCCGTGTAACGAGTTTGCCAACAAGCATTTTAATGGCGGGGGACACTTAAATGCTGCAGGTGGGGCATCAAAAGAAACACTAGAAGAGGTGGTAAACGAATTTAAACGTGTATTGCCAACATATAAAAACCAATTGTTATCGAGCTATGAAGAAGTTTAGAATCATTGCTATTTGTGCCGGGTTAATCGCCTTGACGGTTGTTAGTTGTGGGCCAAAGCAGTTTTACGAGCAAACTGAAAATGGTTTAGAGTACTATTTTTTCAATAAAAACAAAGAGGCCAAGATGGGTCAAATTGGGGATATTTATAATTTGAATATCACGGCGACAACAAAACACGACAGCTTAGTTTTTACAGAACATGGCATGTTTAAACGTCATGAGGCCATTTATCCTGGCGACTTCCATGACGGGCTAAGTATGTTGCATGAAGGCGACAGTGCAGGCTTCGTCCTTGATACGGATTCCTTTTTCCAAATGCACAATTTGAACACACCTAAAGGCCTAACCGACAAAGAAACCTTTAAACTGCTGATTGGTGTCGAAGCGATTTTAAGTCCGCTTGACCATATGATTTATAAAAGTGAGCAAGAGTTAGTGAAGATGAATGAATTTGTTGAACGGAAGGGCTGGGAAACGACGAAAGATTCTACAGGCATCATGTATGAAATTGTAGAATCGACGGAGGAAAACACGACGTTTGAGATTGGTGATTCTGTGGCCTTGTCATATGTATATTCAACGCTGGACGGCCGCATTATTAACAAAACAAGAGAAAACGACTATTGGAATATTGAAGTAGGCGATCCTCAAATTCGTGTTTCGGGGTTAACCCGTTTGTTAACCCTGACCAAAAATGATGAAAAGGTGAAGGCTGTAATTCCATTTGCAGAAGCATTTGGGGAAGATGGTTATGGAGCGCTCATCCCTCCTTACACAACAGTTGTAATTGAATATCAGGCACATAGAATAGAAAACAGATGAAAATATTAATAACAGGCGGGGCGGGATTTATTGGGTCGCATGTCGTCAGACGATTCGTCAATACTTATCCAGAATATCAAATTGTTAATTTGGATAAACTGACCTATGCAGGAAACCTTGAAAACCTAAAAGACATTGAAGCCAAAGACAATTATAGATTTGTTAAGGGTGATATTGTAGACCAATCCTTCATCGAACAACTATTTGAAACTGAAAAGTTTGATTGCGTCGTTCATTTGGCTGCAGAATCACATGTAGACCGAAGCATAAGCAATCCTTTAGAGTTTGTAATGACAAACGTTGTAGGGACTGTGAACTTACTCAACGCCTTTAAAACGCATAGGACAAATCAAGATGGATTTTTCTATCACGTTAGTACGGACGAAGTGTACGGCGAATTAGGTGACTCTGGGAAATTCAAGGAGACAACGCCTTATGATCCGAACTCCCCCTACTCAGCTTCTAAGGCTAGCTCTGATCACTTTGTGCGCGCTTACCACGTTACGTATGGTTTGCCAGTAAAACTATCAAATTGTTCTAATAACTATGGATCTCATCATTTTCCTGAAAAGTTAATACCGTTGTTTATTAACAACATACAAAATAATAAACCGCTCCCAGTATATGGTAAGGGAGAAAACGTAAGGGACTGGTTGTTTGTGGAAGACCACGCTTCAGCCATAGACACGATATTTCACAAAGGGATAAATGGTGAAACCTATAATATCGGCGGAAACAATGAATGGACCAATATTGCTCTTGTTAAACTGCTGTGTAAGCTAATGGATAAGAAATTGGGGAGAGCACAAGGTACAGCGGAAGGCCTAATTTCTTATGTGAAAGATCGGGCTGGGCATGATTTTAGGTATGCCATTGATTCGTCTAAGTTAATGACGAAATTGGGTTGGCGGCCATCTCTGCAATTTGAGGAAGGTCTATCCAAAACGATAGATTGGTATCTCAAAAATGATGACTGGTTAAATCATGTCACGTCAGGGGCATATATGGACTATTATAAGGAACAATACGAAGAAAGATAATTATGAAAGGAATTATTCTAGCAGGAGGGTCTGGTACCCGCTTACACCCATTAACATTGGCCATGAGTAAACAACTGATGCCGGTGTACGACAAGCCGATGATTTATTATCCGTTGTCTACATTATTAATGGCTGGAATAAGGGAAATTTTAATTATTTCTACTCCGCATGATTTACCTCAATTTGAAAAATTGTTAGGTGATGGAAGCCAATTAGGATGTCGATTTGAGTACAAAGTACAAGAAGTGCCAAACGGCCTGGCTCAAGCATTTGTATTGGGAGAAGAATTTATTGGGGATGACAAAGTCGCACTGATATTGGGAGATAACATCTTTTTTGGAACCAGCTTGGCAAGATTGTTAGAAGAAAACGCTGACCCAGAAGGGGGAGTAATTTTTGCCTACCACGTTGGTGATCCTGAGCGATATGGCGTTGTTGACTTCGATGACGACATGAATGCCCTATCGATAGAGGAAAAACCAGAGAACCCTAAATCGAACTTTGCTGTACCCGGGCTATATTTTTATGACAATAGTGTTGTAGAAATTGCCAAGAATCTAAAACCATCACCTCGTGGTGAATATGAAATAACGGATGTAAATAAAGCTTATTTGGAGCAGAATGCCTTAAAAGTTGGGGTGTTACACCGCGGAACGGCTTGGTTAGACACCGGCACATTTGGTTCACTGATGCAGGCCGGCCAGTTTGTACAAGTCATTGAAGAAAGACAAGGACTTAAGGTTGGCTGCATAGAAGAAATCGCATACAAACAGGGGTTTATTGATGAAGATCAGCTTAGGACGTTAGCCACTAATCTAGTGAAGAGCGGATATGGGGATTATTTACTAAAACTGTTAAAATAGTTGAAAGGAAACACCCTATTTGGTAACCAGAAAAAACTCTTAGACACACTCTCAGGGGATGAACGCAGAACGTATTATCGTCTCCTAGCCACCAATTTCTTTTCTGTTTTACTTGAACTACTGGGCTTAGTAATTATCTATTTGGTGCTTATTTTGGTGCTTAGTCCGAGCCAATTCAAAGAGGTAGTTCAATCCTTGGCTTTTAGTCCAGACATTCGGTTTAGCACTTTTTTGACTGGCTTGTTTGTTCTTTTTGTTGTCAAAACGGTTACCGCATTAGCACTACAAAAAGTGCAGTTGAAACAACTTTTTGCTATCACCGCTTCGCTATCGGATCGTGTATTTAGTCAAAGTTTTACAGCAAGCCTAGATGCACATAAGAAGGTGAAATCAGCTGATAGACTGTCAGATATGAATACGGTTACCAATTCATTGCCTTGCTTAGTCATTATACCTGCGGTCTCTGCGTTAAGTGAAATGGTATTCGTCACCCTCACAGTATTTATATTGTTCACGCTAAAACCGTTATTGGTTGTAATACTAATTCTGGCACTATTGCCCCAGACCTTACTTCTGATTTACTGGGGTAGAAAAAAACTTAGTAATACAGGTGAGTTGATCAACAAACAGTTGGCCACCCAAAATGAACTGGTTTCGAGTTCTGTTTTTGGCTTTGCGGAGGTTAATCTTTTTAATTTATCAGGGCAGTATAAATCTGAGTTAAACCGTGTTAGAGGCGTCATCTACGAGAACCGAAGTAAGGTGCAACTCTATAGTTCAATCGCCCCTCAAAGATTAATGGAATTGTTAACGGTGGTTGCTTTGTGTGCGATAGCGGTTTATGTATACAAGTTCAATCATTCACAAGGGTTGTTCAATACGTTAGCTCTTTTTGCAGCTGCGGCTTTTAGACTGTTACCTTCTTTGAACAGAATTGTCACGGGAACCAATACGTTAAATTCATTTTCTGCAATTTTAGATTTAATTCCCTCATTGGATACAAAAATTAATCATGAAGTGACACATGATATCGAAATATTTAAGTCGTTAACAATAAATGAGTTAACATTTGGTTTTAAGAATGAAGATGCACTATTCAAAAACCTACACTTACAAATAAACAAAGGGGACTTCGTTGGTTTATATGGAGAGTCAGGGGCAGGGAAAACGACTCTTATTAACATTATTCTTGGTTTCTACGCATTGCCTAATCAAGCAATCAAGGTGAATAACTATGACATGCATCACGTTACTCGAAGTTGGCAAGATAAGTTGGGTTATGTGAAACAAGATTCTTATGTCGTTTCAAGAAGTATAAAGAAAAATGTTGCCTTTGGAGATACTGAGGTTGACGAAAACAGGGTTAAAGACCTGCTTAAAAAGGTTAAACTTTGGGATTGGGTTGAATCATTACCAAACCAAATGGAAACCAACATTGGAGAGAACGGAGCCTTAATTTCTGGCGGGCAAAAACAAAGAATCGCACTAGCTAGAGCACTATATAGAAACGTTGAGTTTCTAGTATGTGACGAGATTACCAACTCATTAGACGAAGAGAACAGTATTGGAATATGGAAATTATTGGGTGAAATCAATTCCACAGGTACGACAATATTGCTAGTTTCTCACGACAAACAAGCGTTTAACTACACCCAAAAGGTATACGAGTTAACAGGTGGGCTACTGATTAATCATACCGATTAATTGTTAATCCTACTTAAGCGGGGTCAAGGCAAGGTAAACAGCTTAAAGACACAGCGCTATTAGGCTATTGCTTATCTAAAAAATCTAAAAGATTCTTGGAGAACAATTTTTCTTTTGTTGAGATAGAAAGGTCATCCATCTGTTCAATGAACTCGCCGTGTCTTAAATCCCCCAATGGAAATGGGTAATCAGTTCCATAGGAAATTTTGTCTTCACCCATCACTTGTATCAGATACCGAAGTGCATCTTGATCATGTGTAATACCATCGACCCAAAATTTGCCTTTGTAGCTATAAGGGTCAGATACACCGTTCACATCTACTAAATCTGGTCTACAGTGCCATCCATGAGAAATTCTTCCTAATGTATGTGCAAATGAGCCACCACCGTGAGCAAACATTACCTTTAAGTTAGGATATTTGTCAAAGATGCCACCGAACAACATACTACAGATAGCACGACTTGTTTCGGCAGGCATGCCCACGAGCCATGGCAACCAGTACTTGGTCATATCAGCTTGACCCATCATTTCCCAAGGGTGAATAAAAATACTCATATTCATCTCTTGGGCAGCTTCCCAAAGCGGATAAAAACTCGGGTCATCTAGATTTTTATCTTCGATATGCGAGGCAATTTCAACACCCGGCATACCATTTTCTTTACACCACTTTAATTCTTCAATTGCATAATCAATGTGTTGCATGGGTAGAGTTCCCAAGCTTATAAATCTATCCGAATGGTGGTTTTGAACTTCAAGTAAATGCGCATTTATAAAACGACTCCATTCTTTGCCGTGAGCAGGCTTTGTCCAATAGTTAAACAGCACTGGAATGGTGCACAACACCATTTTTTCTACGTTAAATTCATCCATCTCAGGGAGAATGGCTTCCACATCGTAGCAATTTTTTTCGACACGTCGGAAGAAAACACCGTCATCACGCATCATTTTTTTAGCGCCAGTTTCGATCTCATCTTCTAAATAGATAAAACCGCCGTAACCATACTTTTTATCCAGACGCTCCCAGTTTGGAGGCATAATATGTGCGTGGCTATCTAGCTTACGCATTTTTGTGTTAACCATATTGAATTGTATCGGGCAATTATACGAATCGAGAATCGGTTTCCATTACCGTCCCACATTTGTTACATGTGCGAAGTGATTCAGAAGCGTAGTATTCTCTAAAGCGTGGTAAGAAGTCTTTTTCTATGTCTTCCAATGTGAAATAGGTTTCGTGCAATTTATTGTTACAATTATCACAAAACCAGAGCAACCCATCGGTAGTGGTTGGTCGTTTGAGCTCAATAACTAAGCCAATAGAATTTGCGCTTCGCATCGGTGAATGCGGCGTATTGGCAGGGAGTAAAAACATTTCACCAGCCTTAATGGGTATATCAACAGCTTTTCCGTCTTCTTGAATTCTGACGTTGATATCGCCTTCCAATTGATAAAACAATTCTTCCGTCTCGTTGTAGTGATAGTCTTTGCGTGCATTCGGACCGCTAACTATCATAACGATATAATCGCCGGCGTCTTTATATAAGTTTCGGTTGCCAACAGGGGGTTTTAGCTCATCTCTGTGCTCATCTATCCATGCCTGTAAATTAAAGGGTTTTCTAACCATTTTTGACTTGTTTATGTCACTCGAAATTAGCAAAAAATGTCAAATCAAAAATAGGGAATGCTGTCAATTGCGAAATATCAAATAACAAGTTAAAAATCGTAACTTTGCGCTTCATTAATTAAGAACAGAGTATGACGATGTTAACAATACTTCTAGCCTTTGGTTTTCCTGAATGGGGACTGATTGTTTTAGCAGTTCTTTTATTATTTGGAGGACGTAAAATTCCTGAATTAATGAAAGGATTAGGTCAAGGAATTAGAGAGTTTAACAATGCCAAGAAAGATGTGAAGAAACACATCGAAGATGGCATGAAGGATGAACCTAAAAAGGAAGAGTAACTTTAGGTGCACTTTAATACACTACAACATCTTCAACAAGAGCTAGTTGCAGGAGAGGTTTCATGCGTTCAAATCGTTGAGTCGTACTTAGAAAATATCCAAAAAAATACACATCTTAACGCCTTTTTAGAGGTCTTTGGAACTGAAGCGCTTGAAAATGCCCAACAAGTCGATAAAAAGGTCCAAAACAAGAAACAAGGGAAATTGGCTGGACTTGTGGTCGGGTTAAAAGACAATATTTCTTATCAAGGACATGCGGTATCTGCGTCATCCAAGATTTTGGATGGTTATACGGCTGTTTACAATGCAACAGTGGTTGAGAGATTATTAGCAGAAGATGCAATAATCATCGGACGACTTAATTGTGATGAATTTGCGATGGGTGCGAGTAATGAGAACTCTGCGTTCGGTCCAGTGCTTAATGCGCAAGATAACTCACGTGTACCTGGAGGATCATCAGGGGGCTCTGCAGTAGCGGTTCAAGCTAATCTATGTCGCGTGGCACTAGGTTCTGATACAGGTGGCTCGATACGTCAGCCTTCTTCATTTACAGGAACATTTGGTATGAAACCGACCTATGGCAAGGTGTCTCGATGGGGATTGTTGGCCTATGCGTCGTCATTCGACCAGATTGGCCCAGTCACTTCTTCTGTGGAAGACATGGCGGCCGTTTTAGAAGTCATTGCAGGACCGGATGAAAACGATGCTACAGTTTCAGAAAGAAAGGTTCCAACGTATTTGGAAAACTTAGAGCCAACCAGTAAAAAGAGAATAGCAGTAATTGAAGATTGTTTAACCGCAGATGGTTTATCTACTGAGATAAAATCACATGTTACCGAAGCCATTGATGCTTTAAAAGCAGATGGTAATGAGGTTGAACTGGTCTCATTTCCTTATCTCGACTTTATGGTGCCCTGTTATTATGTGCTCACCACAGCAGAAGCATCATCAAATTTGTCAAGGTATTCAGGATTACTTTTTGGGCACAGAAGTGAGGACGCTCACGATTTAGAATCCACTTTCATACAGAGTAGAACAGAGGGTTTTGGGCCAGAGGTGAAGCGTAGAATAATGGCAGGAACGTTTGTGTTAAGTTCGGATTATTACGATGCCTACTACACAAAAGCACAAAAAGTACGACGGATTATTCAAGCAGAAACTGAAAAAATACTGAAAGATTTTGATTTCATTCTGCTCCCAACAACGCCAACAGAAGCGTTTAAGCTTGGTGAAAAAGCGAATGACCCAATCGCTATGTACCTCGCTGATATATTTACGGTTCAAGCTCCTTTAGCTGGGATTCCGGCTATTTCTTTGCCAACAGGGACAATGCAATCTGGCATGCCATTTGGACTACAGTTAATGGCAAATCATCATGAAGAACAAGATTTGCTTAACATGTCTAAATATTTATTTGAATTAATGAAAGGCTAATGCGGTTAAGAGTATTCAGTATTTTTTTGTCTTTATCAGGGTTGGTATACGGTCAAACGGGGGTAACAGCCACTAGACTATCACAAATAAATTCAACCATTGAGTTATCGTATAATGGATATGTGGAGCAAGCCATTTCAGATTTAGTTTCCAATAAAGACAACAAAACGGGGGAGTTACTCGGTAAGTCGGCTAACTATCTGCCCGAAATTGAAGACAGTCTTGAGGCTCATCAACTGCCGCACGAATTACAATATCTGATTCCTACTGTGAGTCAATATAACAATTGGAAGGTGTCTGATGACGGGGGGTCGGGTTATTGGCAGTTACGGTATGTAATGGCAAAACGTTATGGTCTGAAAATATCTAGCTATATCGATGAACGCAGAGATTATAGAAAAGCGACTTCAGCGGCTATCCCTTATTTCAAAAAGCTATATGAAGAATTAGGTGACTGGCACGCTGTAATTGCTGCTTTTGTTAGTGATAAAGTAGAAGTAAATAAAGCCATTCGTATGGCGGGTGGAAAAACAGATTATTGGGAATATCACCGTTTTTTACCATTGAAATACCAATATGTTGTGCCTGGTTTTATCGCACAGATATATACCCATAGCTACTTCGAACCACATAACATTACGGTTGATAATGTTGCCGTGCCAAAATTAGAAACGGTTACAATCGATCAATGGGTTACCATATACCAGTTAAGCAAGGCGTTGGATGTAAAATATGATGACTTGAAGGAATACAATGCCATTTACAAGAAGCAGGTTATCCCAAATACAGATAAAGTATATGAGGTAAAAATTCCATTTGAGCGTGTTGGGAGATATTATGAATTGGGAGATTCCATTTACACTTACCAAAGTCATGAAATACCTACTGGTTCGGTTGAACCTCGGGTCAATAAAGATACACCATCGGTTAAAGAGCCGGCAGTAGTTAAACCACCGGTTAAAACGGGCCCAAGGTTAATGTATTACACGGTACGAAAAGGTGATTACTTGGGCAGAATCGCGGATTTGTATGACGTTCGCATTAGCGACGTCCGCAAATGGAATAAGATTAAAGGTGATCGGATAAACATAAATCAACGTGTAAAGATTTATAAACCGTCTTCACAATACACCAAATACAATAAGATAAATTCAATGAGCACGTATCAGAAGAATCAGCTCATTAAAAAGGATTAAACATCTTTACGTGCAACTCGATTCAGAGAAATACCACAAAACAAAGCAAGTTAAGCCGGCAACAATTGTCTGGATGTTGGTACTTCTTAATCTAGTTTTAGGCGTATTGGTTTTATTATTTCCTGAGTCTGAAAGAAGGTTCATCATAAACGGAGATCTTCCCTTCATACACCTAGTAAATGCACAAGACAGTGTTGAAAGTGTCAACGACCTAACGCTACAATTCGTTTCGGCTTCTGATCTTTTCACTGCAAAAAATAAAGTTGTAGTTGATTTAGATAGCGTTTTAGGGGATATGGCTATGGATACCGTTGTGGAAGATACGGTTGTCGTTGATACGAGCTTTAATGAACCTGAACTCGATTGTAAAATTCAATATGTCAAGGTTGAGCGGTCTGTGCTTCATGGATTTTTTGAGGCATTGTACGAAGTGGAGAATGGTTCTGAGCAATTAATTCGAATCTTACATTATGGAGATTCCCAATTGGAAGGGGATAGAATTTCTGACTATCTAAGAAACAAAATGCAGAACAGGTTTGGTGGTTTCGGGCCAGGAATCGTTTTGCCGATTGATATAAGTCATGCCCGAGTTTCTGTCCGACAAAGTGAGAGTAGAGACTGGAAGAAATATGCCATTTACAGTAAAAAAAGACACCCCAAAAGACATTACGGAATTGGTGGTTCTTCTTACATGTATACGGGTGAATATTTTGTTAAAATTGGTGAGGACACGATAGCACAACCCGTTTATGATTCGCTTGTTGAGCAAAGAATATGGCTGGTTAAATCACTCCAACAAGATTCATTATCTATCAAAGATTCCTCCAATTGGGGTACGGTAATGATTCCTTTTGACTCGTCCAAATTCCATTTGGATACGGTGTATAAACCAATATTAGAGCGAAAAGATGCGGCATATAGCTGGTTGAAGTTTAGAACTGCCAAGCGAGGCTACCCTAGAGTTAAAAAATTTAGAACAGTCCAGTTGCTTTATAGTGCTGAAGACACGGTGAACTTGACCGTTTCCATAGATGGAGTTGATCGCGTAAAACAGCTTCCGCCGGCTCCTTATGGAACAAAAGCAATACTTCACAAAGGATGGGTTTCAAACGACGTTTTGTTGAAATTTACGGGAATTTCACCTGTAGTTTTTGGGGTTTTATTAGATGGTGAGAAAGGTGTGGCAGTAGATAATTTCCCGATGAGAGGAAGCAGTGGAACTGGTTATTCTATAATCAACCAAACCGTGTACAAAGGACAGTTGCAGTCCTCCAATGCGAAGTTGATTATCATGCAATATGGGATCAACGTAATACCAAATCCACAAAAGAAATATGGGTTCTATCAACGCATGTTTAGCAAAGAGATTGAAGCCATTAAAAGGGCTATGCCAGAGGTTAGTATACTGGTAATTGGGCCAAGCGATATGAGTAGAAAGGTGGCTGGAGAATATGTTTCATATCCTAATATTACCAAGATACGCGATGCCATGCAGAAGGCTGCAAGTGAAAATAATTGCGCCTTTTGGGATTTGTATAGTGTTATGGGGGGCGAAAATTCGATGGTGGGTTGGGTGAATAATTCCCCAACGCTTGCGGCTAAAGATTACACCCATTTTAATGCGCGTGGAGCAAGATATATAGGGGAGATGCTCTATAATGCAATAATGAGTGACTATACGAGCTGGAAAAACGAAAAATCTCGTTTAACACCATAGTTTTGAGCTATATGGGTTAAGGGGATTAACGGATTTTGGTTAAATTGCATTAGGTAATAATTCAACATGCGTAAGGCTAAAATTGCTGGAATGGGATTCTTCGTTCCAGAAAACATTGTAACAAACGACGATCTCGCTCAGATGATGGAAACCAACGATGCTTGGATTCAAGAGCGAACAGGAATAAAGGAAAGAAGATGGGTTATTCCAGGAGAGGATACCACTTCGGGAATGGGTGTAAAGGCTGCAAAAATGGCTATAGAAAATGCCAATATTGATACCCAGGAAATAGACTTTATCATCTTCGCTACCTTGTCACCAGATTATTATTTTCCTGGTCCAGGGGTTCAAGTGCAAGAGGCTTTAGGGCTGGATACTATTGGAGCGCTAGACGTTAGAAATCAGTGTTCTGGATTCGTATATGCCTTAAGTGTTGCCGATCAATTCATTAAAACAGGGATGTACAATAACATTCTGGTTATTGGTTCGGAGCTTCATTCCGGTGGATTGGAAAAAACGACCCGAGGACGAGGTGTGTCAGTAATATTTGGTGATGGCGCAGGTGCGGCAATTGTTACTGCATCAGATGACGACAGCGGTATTTTAAGTACGCATTTACATAGTGAAGGAGCTCATGCCAAAGAATTGGCCTTAATTGGTCCGGCAACTAATCGCTGGGTGGACGAAATCATAAAAGACGGAGATCCAGACGACTTGTCTTACTACCCGCACATGAATGGTAATTATGTTTTTAAACATGCGGTAACTCGATTTCCACAAGTTATCATGGAAGCACTAACCCAGAATGGTTACAAACCGACCGACATAGACCTATTGGTGCCACATCAAGCCAACTTAAGAATCGCACAATTTATTCAGCGAACAATGAAGCTGAGTGATAATCAGGTTTATAACAATATTATGCGTTATGGTAACACCACTGCAGCGTCAATTCCTATCGCTCTTTGTGAAGCAGTTCAAGAAGGTAAAGTAAAAAAAGGTGACTTGGTTTGTCTTGCGGCTTTTGGGAGTGGTTTTACCTGGGCTAGCGCGCTGATCAGATGGTAATGTTTCGGCTTTAATCGACCCAAGTAATTTCTTTGTCTAATTCCCATGTTTTACGCTCAAAATATCAAACTGTTTTATTGATTTGTTGTTAGCCAAATAAATACCCTGAAGGTTACACAATTCTTTAGGCTAATAACAGTTATTACAATATGAGCAACTACCAAATGAGCATCAGATCAATATGGCGGAAGATGGTGAATTGGGGTTTTAATAAGAAAACCTTGAAGTGGACTGCTGTTTTTGTTGTTTTGAAGTGGGTAGTTACGCTAACGCTGGTTGCATACCTCATTCGTGTAGAGAAATGGCATTCGATTTACTGGCTAATATTTCCTGTAATTGCTGTGGCGTTATTCCTATATAATAAGAAGCAAAAACAAAGGCGCTAAGCTTTCATTCGCAATACACGTAAATCATAAACAATCATTCTGATTGTATTTTAAAATCGGTCTAAAACAGACAGGCTTGTGGGTCTTTATTTAATTTTTAACCGAAAATGGTTACTTTTACACAATCCCACTATTAATCTGTAAGTGAATTCAGAAAATCATATCGTAGCGGGCATCAAGACGGGTGACTCGGAAATCTTAAAATCTGTGTATACAGATTATTTCGGTATGGTTCGAAATCTTGTAATGAAAAATTCAGGATCTGAAACCGACGCAGAGGATGTCTTTCAGGATGCTTTAGTTGTCTTGTTTAAAAAATTCAATCATTCGGAGTTTAATTTAACAGTAAAGTTTAAAACCTATTTTTATTCTGTATGTCGCAATATTTGGCTTACAGAGCTTCGTAAGCGAGGTGGAAGAAACTCACGACTTAAGGATTTTGAGCATCATGTTGACTTAGGATATGAGTTCACGGCAAACTGGAAAGAAACCCAGGAAGAAGCGTTTGTGAAAATCGAAAAGGCAATGCGGTATTTGGGGGAGAAATGTCAACAGATACTGTTGATGTATTATTACCAAAAACAGTCTATGCAAGACATAGCTACAGCACTTGAATATGCTGATGCAGACTCAGCAAAGGCTCAAAAATATAAGTGTATTCGTCAACTTAAACGCAACTTAAATCCGTGATTAACGAAAGGGACATAGCGCTTATTGATGCATTTATTGCCGGTAAACTTATTGGTAATGATAAAACTGATTTCGAAAATCGGGTAAAAAAAGATTTAGAGTTTGCAAAGGCTGTACGTCAGCAAATTCACGCCGTAGAGCATCTTGAAATACTTGGAGCGGTTTCTATGGGCAAGTCACTTCGCAGTGATATGCAGCAATGGAAAAGTCAAGGAGGATACAAACCATACAAGCCTGAATTAATAGGCAAAGGGATGATGGCGAAAGCAATTGCAGCAATTGTGTTACTTGCGGCTGTTGGTGGTATTATTTGGTATTTCTTTTTGAAGGAAAAACCGACTAAACCAGAACCAGTTAAGCCTGAAGTTGAGGAGACCGTTGTTCCAGAACCAACTCCAACTGCAGATGCGGTTGATACTTCGTCAACAACAGAAGCTCTGGTCGAATTAAAAACAAGCGAGGAGCAAATTGCTGATATGCAATTGAATGTAAAGGATCCAGCTACGTTTTCAATTCACGAGATAAGCGAGGAAAACGGTATTTATACATACCAGATAGCATACGATGATTATGTTGACGTATTTCAAAGTAGAGACCCTGACATCGATGATACGTTAATGGAGATGGCCGAAGAAGCCATTGCAGAGAATCAAAGGATTAGTGACGAAAACAGGGCAAGAAATAATGTCGTAAGACAAAAAAGTGTCCAATCTACACCAACTCCACCTCCGACTGAGAAAAAAGTGGAGACTAAAAAACAACCAGCACCCAAGCCTAAACCACGCCGTAAACAACAAAAAGTTGATGACGACTTTCCATATTAATTGTTGATTTGGTTCTTTGTATTCCGTGGTTATTTAAATATTTCTTTAGAAAAGATATACGAGCGTTCGCATTTTGGCCGCTTATCGTAGTGAGGTCAAAGATTCTACAGTCAGATCAACGACTTCTGCGTCATGAGCGCATTCATTTAAAGCAACAAATGGAGTTGCTAGTGATTCCGTTTTATGTCATTTATTTTATTGAATTTTTCGTCAACCTGTTAAAATATAGGGAGATTCAAAAGGCATATCTGGGAATTAGTTTTGAAATTGAAGCTTTTGGGAATGACGCCGATAGTAATTATCTTAAACATCGAAAAATATGGAGTATGTGGCGAAGTCAAGTTGGTTAAACAATACCAAGACTGCACCTTTGCGCTAAATAGATTAGTATATGTTTGGTTTAGATAAGCTTAAAGACTTTAAGAAAAACGCCGAAGAAGCAAAAGAACGACTTGAGTCGATAACTGTTGAGGGCATTGCCGGGGCTGACCTAGTTAAAGTAGTATGCACTGCAAGTAAAAAGGTGGTTTCGGTTGATGTGAACGAATCAGTTTTAAGAACTGGCGTAAAAAGCGACATCGACAAATTGATATTGGAAGCAATGAACAATGCCCTTGCTCAAGCAGAGAGGGTAACAGAAAGTGAAATGAAGGGTATTATGCCCAATATTCCTGGCTTGGGGATTTAATCAAAGGACACGTCTTGAAAGCTGCATTCTGAAGCCATCGACGTATGTATTGTTGGAGCCATGAGTAACAGGACTCACTCCTACTTGCGCTATAAAGTTAACCGTATACAAAGGACTTATCACGTAAGTTAAAGAACCTAACAAGGCTACTTCCGACTTTCGGAATTTTACATCAGGTATCGGACTAGCGGATTCGCCATAGATATAGAAATCCTTAAAGTCATGTAGGACAAATTGAGGCTGAAAACCAACGCTCAACTGAACCTGTTTCCCGAGGTTTTGTTTGTAAAATAACGCTGTGGCGAATAGTAACCGACCAGTTAAGGTGGTTGAACGGTAGTAAAACGAGTTGTTCTCAACGCTGTAAGTTTTCAATTCTTCGGAGGCTTTATTAAAGAGCAATGAAGGCGCAAGGCTAAGTCTGGATTTGTTTTTTTTCATAAAGTGGTATTCCCCACCAAGACCAAAGCCGTAACCAGAATACCCATTCTTTGATGGTCCGCGGTAACGCAATGCACTCGTTTCGAAGTGAACTCTAGCTTTGCCTATATTGTCTGAAATGTGATATACCGACGGTGTCTGACCGAATGTATTTGTGGCACAAAGCACCACCAACGTAATTTGAATTATTTGCTTAATAAACATGCCGCTTTTAATTGTAAAGTTTTAAATCGATGGGTTTGTTTGCTCAGGGTTTCACTTGTGTAATCTCCAAAACTTTGTTGCACCTGTGCACCAAGTTCGAACCGACCTGTGTGAAAACTAATGGCCACATTTATTCCGATGTCTTTTGTCTTAAACCCGCCTCTATTGGCAATCGATATATTCGGAACATCACTATTTGATTCTGGTCCAGTTGGATACGAAAGTTTTCGTGTCAAGTCGCCTGAAATACCGGTTAAAAATGAGATTTGAGGACCAGCGGTTACACTTAACGACTTATTGAGTTGATAATACCAGTTTATCGGAATAGTTACATATTTCAATCGGTTAACCACAGCACTATCGGTTTGTGTGTAATTAACATTATTGAAAACGCTGTACTTCTCTACATAGGATATAGGTCTTATAGCAATCGGGTTATACCCAACCTCCACATGGATAGCAGATTTCGGTGATACAAATCTCCTAGCATAAACACCAAAGCCCGTATTCTGAATCGCATTTCGAACGCTTATATCGGGTAATATGCCAGATTGTATTTTGATTCTAACTTGGTTGTGGATATACACCAAAGGTTTATGAGGATATTGATATATCTCGATTGCATCAATAATAGTGTTCTCGATTGCCACTTCAGCTTCAGGTACACTCGAAGTGTCTTCTGTTGATTCATCCATAGAACTGACAACTTCGCTTAGGGCAGAATCACTACCTGTAGGCTCTCCTATTGGTTTAGTCGTTTGATCTATTGAAGGATTGAAACCGGTATAGGTGATTTCCTTTTGCATAGGGCCAAATGGAATTGGCAAATCATCTTCATGATCAATTTCTGCAGTAAAAGAAAGATAATTCAATTGATAAGGGGTGTTCCCCGTATAAGACGGTACAGCCTCAAGTTCCATTCTCGTTGAGAGCGTGTTGGATTTAACCAACAGACCAACTACCCCAATGGTTGTTGCCGCAATGAATAGGTTTAGATAAATTTTATACTTGACAACGAAAGCAGACCAACCACTTTGAACTGCCCCACTGGCTTCAATAGTTTGCTCCATCTTTTGCCAAGATGCATCCATATCAGGCAAATCAACTCCTTGGAGCTTGTCATTTATGATATGTTTATTATTGGTAGTTTTCATTTCATTTACATTCGTTAGTGTGTCCGACTTACGATACCAAAATCGTATAATTTCTCTTGCAACAATTTGCGACCCTGGTTTAGGTGCCATTTACTTGTTCCAACGCTAATTTTCAACTTCTCTGCCACTTCTGCATGACTGTGCCCTTCCACTATATACAGGTTAACCACCAGACGTTGTGCAGGGGGTAAATACCGAAATAGATCTAAAATTTCATTAGAGGTCATACCAGATATTATATCTGTGTCGATGCCAATTTCAATAGCCTCTTCGATTGGCGTTTGAAATTTGAACTTCTCTTGCTTTCTTATAAAGTCAATTGCTGTATTTACCATTATGCGTCGAATCCACCCACCAATGGCGCCTTTGCCAGTATACTGTTTAAGTGAATTAAAAACTTTAAGAAATGCCTGATTGTAGATGTCAACGGCGTCATCGTTATTAGAGACGTAAGACATGCAAACAGGCATAAGCAATGGGTAAAAGTGCTTATATAGCTTTTCTTGTGCAACTCTATCTTGTTGCTTGCAAGCTTCAATCCAGTTTAATATGTCTGATTCGTGTTTTGACATCACTATCCGCATTTACATAACGTAAAAACAGTTGTTGTTTTATGTCTGACGTAATAAAAATTGAAAAGGTTGGGTGTTGTTGTGAATTATCTTGAATTACTCACACAGTAGTTTTCTACTTCTTCACCGATTTCGGTCCATTCTTTCTGACGACCCCATTCTTTTCCATGAATGTAATGTTTCGATGATGATTTAATACCGTTGTTATGCCAAGTCTCGAATGAGCCATTGAGCTTACCGTCGGTATATCCGCAGTTTTGCATTAATTGGCCATTAGGCCACCACATTTTGCATTCCCCATGCTGAATACCATACTTGTACAAACAAGCCTTGTGTAATTTACCATTGTCATGCCAATCTTTGAAAATGCCATGAATTTTACCTTCTATATATTGAGAAACGCTTTGAACTGAACCGTCGTCATGGTATTCTTTGACTAAGCCACTGTAAGGGTGCTGATTCATATGCAAAACGTTATCCTTAAATTGGAAATCGCTTTGTATTGAATTAGTGTTGCTCATAAATGTGGATAAACCATCAAACGCTTGGCGCGGCTAGCGAATTACGTAAAGTTTATCCACAATTCAAAGACGCGGAGGTGATTTAATTTTTACATGACGGTTACTTAACGCGCATAGTAATCTGGTGCTAAGTCTTATCCCTAACAGATCACGTGCCTTTTTTAAAGTACGAGCAATTCGTGTTCTACAGAGAGCGATACCTACGACACTGGATTTTCCGTAATATCAAAAGTGTACTCATCAGGATTCTTTTCATGTAAAAATTTGCGAGTAACTTCTTCTTCATCAATCGCTTGGAAGTAGGAAGTATAATTATCCGTGTCTCCCTGCTTTTTCCAGACAACGCTGAATGAACGCTGTTTTGCACGATGATCTTTTTGATTTAGAAAGGTTAATGTTTTGCTTAAGCAGTCAATGCTACTCGTACCTTTTATGGTATGTAACAACATATACTCGTTGTGTCGTTGGTTGTAGGTTAACACATTGAGTTTAATTGTTTCGTAATCTGACAACAGATTAACATGATAATCAAAATGACAAGAAACACCATTATCTTTAAGGAGCAGCTCGCCGATTTGATGCTGTAATTTTATCTGCTCTAATTTTTTATCAATCTTAAACATATTCGTTGCAAATTTGAAGAAGCAAATATCGGAAAACACAATTACGCCACATGGAATTAGGACATGATTATTTTATGAAGCAAGCCATTAAGCAAGCATTACTCGCTTTTGAAGATGATGAAGTACCCATTGGAGCAGTTGTGGTAGTCAATAATCAAATCATAGGCAAGGGGTATAATCAAACCAGAAGACTAAAGGATGCCACAGCACATGCAGAGATGCTGGCATTAACATCTGCGTTTAACCATTTCAGTACCTCGATACTTGATGAGTGCACGCTGTATGTAACCGTTGAACCTTGTCCTATGTGTGCAGGCGCGCTACAATGGGCTAGATTAAAACAAGTGGTTTATGGTGCTTCAGAACCTAAAAGTGGATTTAGTCTTTATTCACCTTCTTTGTTACATCAAAAAACTGAAATTGTCTCAGGGGTTTTGGAACCGGAATGTAAAGACCTGATGCAAAAGTTCTTTGAAGCCAAACGGGACTAGTCGGTCACCACAAAATAATGGTTAATAATGCGAGAAAAGTTCACCAAGCCAATACTATTATAACCAAACGAGCCTTGTGACTGGGTCAAAACCAAAAATTTGTCTTGGTACATGGAAGGTCTGAAATAAGGGTAGTAGATCTTATGTTCAACACTTGGGACCTTTACCATATCGTTTGAACCAGTGTCGACAGGAAACAACCATTTATCATGAATATGAGCAAAATTTAAAAGTTCATGTGGTGTGTAAATGATCGAATCATGCACACCAGTTCGAGATAAATAATATAGGTTACACGAATCAGACTGATAGATAGATTTTGATTCATTGCCTAGTGCATAAAGTAATCTGCGATCACTTTTATCAAAGTGTATGGTGTCTGAGAAACACATAACATATGTTTTTGATGTGTCGAAAATAGGGTTAGCGGTGTCATCGGCGTATTGTTGTTTAAATGCATGTAACGCGTTTTTATGTTCGTCCAATGAGTCAATTCTATGCACGTATGCTTTATCACTATTGCTAACCATGGATAAGCCAATTTGTGCTTGCACTCTTTTCGCACTTATGGCTACAATACAGAATAATATTAGGCGGATTAAATAACTCACTTTATTACGTCAATTAGTTTCACTTGCCCATCTTCTGTTATCATAAAAAACTTCTTTTCTACTTCTGTTTTGGTAACCGTTTTAACGTGTACTTGAGGTTTTTGCGTAAAACGTATTTTCATGTTCATGGTATACTGAATACTTGGTTTCACCACTTTAGGGTGTAAAATGATATCAAAATTGTTGAATGGTAAATAGTCGTAATACATGCTCGGAGAAACGATTGTTTTAATTGGGGCTGATAACTCTTGGTTTTTGCCTAAGAGTTCGTCATACGACATGCGCGTCAATCCAGAGTATGGAGTATATCGGGCTATGGGGTAAACAGCCGAAGTTTTTTCTGAAAGTTTGCGGTCAAAAGAATCCAAATCGACACCAACTTCATCATAGCGTTTTTCTAACTTGTCGAGGTGAGAGGTCAAGATTTGACGCATTGTATCATAATATTGAAAAGGGTTTTCTGCGAAATAGTCGACTTTGACCAAGTCATATATTTCCGATTTTGAAGCTTCAAAAACGATATCATTTAAAGCGTCATAGCGTTCGAAAATGATGGTAATGTTTTTGTGTAATTCGAAGCCAATTGGGACCTCGTTTTGACTCTTGCTAAACAACTTCTTGGATGTTTTAAGCCCATAGATTGGCACTTGCGAAATGATTTCAACTATGATGTTGTTGTCTGTGATTCCGGCTTCTGATAGCGCTTTTTTAAAGGTTTCTATTCGGCTATTAAGCAAGGTGTTTACTTCCAACGATGTTTTTGCGATTTGTCGAACATTAAAAATTGCTGCATACGATGTTGCTTCAACATTCATCAACAAGTTAATGTCCATGGTCACGTCATTACCAGTAGCCCATTGTGCTTTTAACTGGTTGAGTTGATGTTTTATTTGGGCTTGATTACTGCTCCAATTGTTAAATTCGATTTGTCGATAATTGTCGACTGAAATTTGGCCAAAGGCCTGGCTAACAAAAAGGGAAATCAAAAGAAGAAAGGATGCATGTTTCATGTTTTTTTGATTCAAATCAAAACAGAATTATGCACTTCGTCAATGGAGACTTAGTTAATGCACGTGTATATTAAGGGAACGTTGGAATACTTAATTCTTCCTATTGTCAACTATTTCTTGAACACATTCAGGATTTAACAAAGTGGAAATGTCTCCAAATGCATCAAGTTCGTTAGACGCGACTTTTCGTAAAATTCTACGCATGATTTTGCCGCTTCTGGTTTTGGGTAACCCAGTGCAGAACTGTATGATTTCTGGTTTACTTATCGGGCCCAAGGTGTTGGATACAAGTTGTTTGATGTCCTGTTCCAGAGCTTTTGTATCAGTAGTTTGTGAGGAATCATTGATAGTAACAAAGGCATAAATACTATTGCCTTTAATATCATGAGGGTATCCCACAACGGCGGCTTCAGTAACTGCTTCATGTTCGTCTATGATATTTTCAATTTCAGCCGTGCCTAAATTATGGCCACTTACTATCACTACGTCATCTACCCTCCCGGTAATTCTATAGTTGCCTTTGTTATCCCTCTTGGCACCATCTCCGGTAAAATAGAGCCCAGGAAACGGACTGTAATAGGTATCTTTAAACCGTTCGTGGTTTCCATATATCGTTCTAGCCATACTTGGCCAAGGGAACTTAATACAGAGTTTGCCTTCAGCATTTGTTTCTAAAATTTCATTACCGTCGTTGTCCATCAAACAAGGTTGAACACCTGGAAGAGGTAATGTGGCAAAAGTGGGTATGGTTTCGGTTATCCCAGATAATGGTGATATCAGTATTCCGCCTGTCTCTGTCTGCCACCAAGTGTCGACAATAGGGCATTGAGATTTCCCTATGTGTTGATCATACCATTCCCATGCCTCTTTGTTTATTGGCTCACCGACAGTACCGAGCGTTTTTAAGCTATTTAAATCATATTGTGTTACCAGTGAAAGGTCACATTTTGCCAGGGCTCTTATTGCTGTTGGTGCGGTATACAAGATATTGACTTTATGTTTTTCTACCACTTGCCAGAATCTACCCATATCAGGATAACTAGGCACGCCTTCGAACATAATTGTTGTTGCTCCGGCGCTTAACGGGCCATAAACAATGTAACTATGTCCGGTGATCCATCCAATATCTGCCGTACACCAGTAGATGTCGTCAGGTTGGTATTGAAAGACATTTCGGAAACTGAAGTTGGTGTATACCATATAACCGGCGCAAGTATGGACCATGCCTTTGGGTTGACCGGTACTTCCAGAGGTATACAAAATAAATAATGGATCTTCTGCATCCATTATTTCTGGTGAGCAAATTTCAGATTGTTTGTCGTATAAATCATGCCACCAAATATCTCGGTCAACATGCATAGACACACTTGTATTTGTGCGCTTTAAAACAACCACGCGTTCTATTGTTGGACATTGAGATAGCGCTTCGTCCGTAATCGCTTTTAACGGTGTTATTTTCGAACCACGGTATCCTCCGTCAGCTGTTAACACTAGCTTACAATCGGCGTCGTTAATGCGATCAGCCAAACTTTTAGCACTAAAACCCGCAAACACAACAGAATGAATGGCCCCAATTCGTGCACAAGCTAAAACGGCATAAGCCAATTCGGGAACCATGGGCATATAGAGACATATTCGATCGCCTTTTTGTACACCTAACGATTTTAATAGATTCGCCGTTTTATTAACTGCAATGGATAAATCAGTGTATGAAATATGAATAGCGTCATCTTCAGGAGCGTTAGGCTCAAAAATGATTGCTGTTTTGTCACCATCTTTTTCAAGATGACGATCAATGCAATTTTCCGTAATGTTGAGTTTGGCTCCAGAAAACCAACTCACACTTGGTTGGTTCAGGTCGTATGCTAACACAGTATCCCATGGTTTTACCCACGAAAAAGATTGCTCTGCAAACTCACCCCAAAATGCCTCAGGGTTATTTGTACTTTCTTTGTAAAGGGACTTGTACTCCTCAAAACTGCGTGCGATAAAACGTGACATACGGTAAAAATAGTAATTCTAAGATTACTACGTTACCCTAATCAGTGCTTTATGCTGAGCGCAATATGTTAACAAGGTCATTGGACTGTACAACACCACTTTGGCGCCATATCGATTTGCCATTTTTGAATACCATTAAGGTGGGTACACTTCTTACATGAAGGTCTTGAGCAAGTGATGCGTTTTTATCTATATCAATTTTGATAATTTTAACGTCCTCACCCATTTGTGACTTAACGTCACTCAATATCGGCGGCATCATTTTACATGGACCACACCATTCGGCATGAAAGTCGACAAGGATTAATTCACTTGATTCAACTACTGATTTGAAATTAGCCATAGTTGGTTTTTACAATAGGGTAATCAAAAAAAGTACCAAATAGAATTATCGTGTCAAAGCGTCGGCTTTCTGCCACGACCCGCCATTGTGCGCTTCTATACCGTGACTCCTTAAGATTTTGGCGGCGCCAGCACTTCGCATTCCTGAAGCACAACAGGTGATAACCGGCTTATCCCATTTGCGTATGGTTTCAATCTTAGTTTCAATTTTTTGAAGAGGAATGTTTTTTGATGACTTGCCATGCCCTTGTTGATATTCTCCTACAGTTCTCACATCAAGTATAATGGCTCCTTGTTCAACAACCGAAGCTAAATCATTATTTAACCCTAACATTTTCTTAATAAATCCAATCATAGGTGCAAAACAACAGGTAAATTGTTAAACTTGAAGCACTTTTAAAATCAAAAGATTATATAGGATTATAAACAATTTCACTAAGTATCGCTGAATGAACAAAGGAGCAGTAATTGACGCTTTGCAAATGCAATTAAACGCGCAACTCAAAGATTTGCAGTTGTCTATCAATGCGGTTAATGAATCTATCAAAGGAGAAGAAAAGAGTTCTGCAGGAGATAAATATGAAACGGCAAGGGCCATGAACCACAATGAGTTAGATCGACTCAACAGCAGTTATCAAAAAATCCTAAAAAGCGGTAGTATTTTAAATAGACTGTCGAGGTCAGAAAACAATCAGCGGGTACAACTCGGATCTTTAGTGAAAACGTCAAATCGTGTTCTGTTTTTTTGCACAGGCATAGGAAGAATTCATGTAGATGGGATTGATGTCTTAACGATGTCAATGGGATCTCCAATTGGGCAGGTGTTTTTAGGAAAGCAAAAAGGCGATGAAATTGAGTTTAACAACTCAAAGGAAATAATTGAAGAAATTAGATAGAAAAAAGCAAAATGAGAATAGTGTCATTTAACGTAAATGGGGTTAGAGCGTCTGTAGGGAAAGGCCTTTTAGAAACAATCAAGGAAGTGAATGCAGATATGTTTTGTATTCAAGAAACCAAGGCACAAAACGACCAAGTGATGAAGGCAATGGAAAACCTTGAAGGGTATCATGTCTATGCAAATTCAGCAGAGAAAAAAGGGTATTCGGGTGTGGCCATATTTTCAAAAAATGAGCCGATACAAGTAACGGTTGATATGGGTGTGAAAAAGCACGATACGGAGGGGCGAATAATTGCTGCGGAATATGAGGATTTTATTCTTGTGAATGTGTATGTGCCTAATAGTGGGGCCGGGTTAAAAAGACTGGAATATAGAAGCACTTGGGACAAGGCATTTGCCAAATACCTAAAGGAATTGCAAAGTGAAAAACCAATAATTGTTACGGGTGATTTCAATGTGGCGCACCAAGCGATTGATTTGAAAAACGATAAATCGAACTATAATAAAACGAGTGGATATACTCAGATAGAAATTGATGGACTTGATAGAATACTAAAAACGGGATTGCTAGACATGTATAGAAGTCTATATCCTGAAGAAGTGAAGTACACATTCTGGAGTCAAAGATTCAATGCAAGAAAGACAAATGCTGGATGGCGTATAGATTATTTTTTGGCATCCAAGTCCCTCAAAGAAAGAATAACCGATTGCCAAATTCACAATGACATCTTTGGTTCTGATCATTGCCCAATTTCCTTGGATTTAGTCTAAAAGTCACACCTCGGGTAGTTTTGCTCCAATTGCGTTTATGCCTTTAATGAAATGGTTGTAAAGGCCCATTGATTGATGGCCCTCGTGTTGATGTATAAAGAAATACAAATGACGCAGTCCATCTTTTTGCCACTTCTTAATCCGTTCCAACCATTCGTCGATCCGCTTATAATCTGTCGGATCATTTGTGCCTGTGAATCGAATAAATGCCATTTCATTCGTTAAACGCATGTGCATTAAATCTCTTCGACCTGCAGTGTCTGTAATGATGTTTGAGACGTTGTTAGCTTCTAAAAGAGAGTATAGTTGTTCAGCTATTGTTTTGTCATTGTACCAATCGGTATGACGTAACTCTAGTGCTAATGGAACATCCATAGGCCAGGTTTCAATGAAAGACGCTAGATCATCAAACTTTGATGGATTAAAGCTTTGATGCATTTGAATAAAACAAGGGCCTAATTTTGAATTAAAATGAGTTATTGACGCAAGAAATTTAGTTGTTTGCTCTTCACAGTTTTTCAATCTTCGAAATTGCGTAATGACTTGTGGCAGTTTTGGACAAAACGTGAAATGCTCTGGTGTTCGGTCTTGCCATTTTTGAACATATTCAGGAGGAAAAATGCGGTAAAAAAAAGCATTCATCTCAATGCAGTTGACGTGTTTGCTGTAATACTCCAATTGTTTATTGCCAACACCCTTTGGATAAAAACCTTGTAAGTATTTCGGGTCCCACTTTGCAAAACCTACTTGGAAAGACAACGGGTCCTTTGTTTTGCCGTATTTGGAAAGCAACTTTGAAGTAACTGAATGGTCTTGAGGTAAAGAAAAATCAATAGTACTTATGTCTGAGACCGCGCCAAATTTCATGTTTCAAATTAACAGTATTACACAAAAAAAAGGGGTCGTTAAGAACGACCCCTTTTGTATTTGTTGAAGGATGGATTATTTCACCATCACTTTTTGATTAAATACTTGGTTGTGCGCAGTCATGCGAACAAAGTACATACCAGCAGCCTTACCAGTCATATCAACTGTGTAAGTTCCTTTTTGAAGTTGACCTTCAATAATGTTAGCTACTTGGTTACCCATCATGTCGTAAACTGCAACAGTTACGTCTTCTTGTGATGGTAAGTCAAACGATACATTAAAGATACCATTTGATGGATTTGGATATACCTTCATTAAGTCAACACCTGCGATGCTTCCTACACTGTTAATTACTTCGTAAGCACTGCTTACTTCAACCAATAAAGTGTAAGGCTCTGACATATTACCTGAGTTATCTTCTGTTGTGAATACAGCAGCGTAGATACCTTCTTCGTAAAAGTTAACATCGTTAAATGTTACATCAAGATTTGCAAGTAATTCAACTGGCGCATCATAGTTGTCAGTAAGCTTCAAGTAATCGCTTAATTTAACGTTAGAGAATAATCCAAGTTTTACAATTGGTCCAACTTTAGAACTGATTACTGGCTTCTCTGCGTCTAATACGCGTACCCATCTGTTTCTAATCGTAACGTTACCAGATGCATCTGTTGCAGTATAAGTATCTGTGTATAATCCTAGTTTAAATGGATTCACATCACTTGTACGTGTCAACGATACTTGTGTATTGTCATATAAGTTATCCGTTACACTCGCAGAAACTGGTGTGTAAGGATCGTTTACATTGTGGTAAACAGTATCCAATGTGTTTAATGTAATTACTGGAGCAACGTAATCTTCAACTACGTAATCAATTACCAATACTGTTTGGTTCATTGACTCGTCAGTTACTGTATAAGTTACTACTGTTGTTCCTTTTACTCTTGTATCAACATCTGCATCACCTTGAGCAGTCGCTGGAGAAATTACATAAGCGAAACGTGGACCGAATGTTCCGTTGCTATAGTTATCAGCAGGGATAGTTCTGTCAACAAACACAGATTGTAATTGAACCTCAACTACGTTTCTAGCGTTGATGTTTTTGATGTCATCATTAGTGATTGTTGGGAATACTTGGTCACGAACAATTACAGTACGCATTGCAGAAGCGATGTTTGATTGTGCATCTTGAACTGTATAAGTAAGTGTGTATGTTCCAATTTTGAATATGTTAACCGTACCAGTTACTTGAACTGCAGTAGTTAAGTCACCATCAGTTTTGTCAATCGCTTTAAATCCAGGCTCATTGTAAGTACCTGTGATTACGTCAACATAAACCGTATCAGCACCTGTTAATGTCAATTCTGGAGCAGACTGGTCAACAACTACATAAACAACTCGTGTTACACATGGAGCAGCATTACCTGATGCATCCGAAACACAATAAGTCACGTAATAAATACCAGCAGCCTGATCATCAACATCACTAGTAGATGTTAAACGAGAAGAGATATTGCCTTCAGTTGGATCATATGCAGTTGCACCAGCATCAGCATAAGTAGATCCTACCTCAACATAAACAGTGTCGCTTCCGTTAAGCTCAACTAAAGGAGTAGTGTTGTCATTTGCTAAGATTAATGCATAATCCTCAAATTCGCCAATTCTGTTCGCACCAGCAACTCCACCTGAAGCACCACATGGTACGTTAGGGTCGTTGTTATAGCTAATACCAACTCTCATTCGAGTTGTGCCTTCAAATGATTTTGCTAAGTCAGGTACAGTAAAGCTTCCCATTACTGTTTTGTTGCTTGTAGTACCTTCATTCAATACCATTTCACCAGCATCGTCGAAGTCTCCATCAATGTTCCAATCAATCCAAACCTTACGGTTTACTTTGTTGGCATTGGTTTGTCTTGCAACCGTTACATTGTATGTTCCACCAAAAGTTAATTCAGCAGCTTTAATGTCCTCTGTAAAGTCTGTGTAACCAATTTCTTCCGTTGACTCATTGTCAATTAAAGTAGCTCTTGGTGTTGCGTTGTCTTCCAAGATAACTTGGCTAATGGCAACGTCAGAACTTGTTGTTACACCAATAACTGGCTTACAGTAATCAATTACAATAATGAACTGATCTTTAATTACCTGAGCGTATGAAGTAGCTGAATCTGTTGGAGATAAGTTATTCCATCCTTTCAATGAAACAGTGTACTTACCTGGAGCAGAGAATGCTACTTGAGGGCTAGCAGATGATTCATCCGTTCCACCTGTAAATGTTACAGAAGAACTTGGGAAGAATGTCCACTTAAATGAGTTTGCTTTGTCAGCTTTGCTTGTGAAAATAACATCATCACCTGCTTTAGGTCTTCTGTTATCTGCATCAAAATCTAATTCAGTTTGTGAAGTAATAGGCGCAACAACGATGTTTCTGCATGCCTTATTCTTACCTGCACAAGTTTCAACAGTTAAACATACATTATATGTCTTGTTGCTGAAAGAAATGTAGTCAAGGTCTTTTGAGTTGGTTTCAACAACACCATCAACTTCCCATGTATAGAATACTTCTCCTACTGCATTTTCAGATGTGTTTTCGAATGTATTGAATACCGCGTTGTAAATGGTATCAGGACCAGCGAAACTTGCAACTGGAGCAGCTTGTGTTCCAATAGTTGAAGTCCAGTGACCTAAAAATCCTTCATCAGTAGATGCTCCTGAACTCCATAAGAAGTACATCGCACCTGATTTAGCTACGATAGGTGCACTTGGTGCATTCTTATCATCAAAGCCATTATTTGGGTGTAAAGCAACACCTGTTGCATCCTGACCATCATATATTTTCAAGTTTGCCCCTGATTTAACTTTCCACTTATCAAAAGTGAAAGAGATAGAAGTAGCGCCACATGGAGCAATTAAGGCATCTAGACCACTCTCATTAGGAGAGTATTTCCCAGAACCATCCATTTTGCTAATCATTGAACCCGCTGCACAAGTAATAACATTACCTGAAATTGAAGTTAAAGTACCAGGACCCATTTCAACGTCACATCCTTTAAGGATATCAATATAATCCTCCTTGATTACTGTAGTAGAAGCACCTATATCGTTAGACGATGTTAGTCCAACACACCATTTCCCTACATCCGGGAAGCCAGGAATACCTTTCGCCGTGAAAATTGAAGGGTTTTGATCTGCATCAGAACCACCAGACGCAAGATCAATACGTGTTCCAGCTGAATCAGATTGTTGGTACATAAACCACTCCCAATAGATAGCACCATTGGTAGATAAATCAGTTAATGTAAAACTGTTGTACAATTCAATTGCATTGGAGCTTGATACGAAATCAGCTACTGGAGGTGCAGTAGGAGATACGATTTCAACACATTTTAAGATTGAATCTCTTCCAATACAGTTTTCAGAATATAAACGTACACAATATTTACCTGTAGAATTAAATTTCTCAGTTGCATCTGTGGTCGTGTAATCAATAGAACCATCGTCTCCGATGTCCCATCCATGGTAAGTATAACCTTCTTGGTTGTTGTTTACCATGTTGACCTTAGTCTTAACATAAGCAGTATCAACCATAAAGAAACCTGCTGCTACCGTTGTTGCGTTTGACAACGTAACAATAAAGTCTTCAGTTTCTCCATAGTATGAGCTACCAGTACCATTAATACATGATTGACCAGAAGTCCAACCATTTGTGTTGTAAGGAGCCGTAGATCTTAGACGAATTCTTGAAGTACCAGATCCACTAGCACCACAAGGAATTTGAAACTTAAATTCTTTTGCCGCAGGAGGAGTACCACTAAGTGTTCTGTTCACTACTGCAGGAATTATTTTATTTCCTAAAAACTCGCCAGCATCATTGAAGTCACCATCACGGTTCAAATCAATCCAAACGCCTACAGGAAAACTCGTGTAGAAGTTGTAGTTCTGACCACTCATCCAAATACTAAACTCACTTCCATAAGACAATTTAAATCCTGGAGAAGTGTTAATCGTATGATAGTACGATGAGTTTCGTGTTGTAGATGTTCTGTCTTGACAACCATCTGGGCTTTTGCTGTATAGCACATTGCCGTTTTGCGTAAAAGTTACCTCCTCAATTGCGGAGTATCTATACGCTGTCGAGTTGTAACCGCAACCGAAATAGTGGTACGCATTACAATACGTTTGTGCAAATGCACTGCTTCCATTAAAACTGTTGCCAACAGCATAATCAACTTACCGGAAGCGCGATAAGCTGAATCTTTAAAATTAGTAAAGGTGATTTTCATAAAATTATTACTTTGTGTTCTACTTGTTTTTTTATAAGGGCCTCAAAAATAGGGATTCTTATATTTTTAGACACATGTCTTTATCGAAGGTTACAAGAAAAGTTTAGTTTATTTATAGTACGAAATCGCAACTACCTCATTATCTGTGTGTTATTTTTTTTCATGACATACAATTTACATTAATATCACAACATTTCTGCTTCTTCTATCCCACTGTAAGGGTTACTTTTGAATTTCAATGCAAGAAAACCACGTTTTAGACCAACTAAACCCAGAACAAAAACAAGCCGTAACTCAAATTGAAGGCCCCGTTATGGTTATCGCCGGACCAGGCACCGGTAAGACCCAAATATTGGCAAGTCGCGTTGCTGAGATTTTAGTAAAAACCGACGCTTCGGCACAAAATATTCTCTGTTTAACGTACACTGAAGCAGGCACCATTGCCATGCGAAAAAGGCTGCTAACTATGATTGGGCACGATGCTCATCGAGTAGCCATTCACACCTTCCATGGATTTTGTAATCGCGTTATTCAAGACAACCCGGAACATTTCAATTATAAAGAACTAGACCCGATTAGCGATCTCGAAAAAATAGAATTAATCACCGACATCGCGCAAAAATTGGACGAGACTCATCCGCTAAAAAAGATGAAGGGTAACATCGGCAACCTCGTTAAATCTTTAGGTCAAATATTTGATTGGATGAAGAAGGAAGATGTTTCAGCTTCCACCATTTCGCAAGAAATCACAAAACTTAAAAATGACATACAAACCGATGAGAAATATCGTTACAAAAGAGCACACAAAGACTTTAAAAAGGGCGATTTAAAAATTGACTTGGTTCGTAAAACCGAAAAAAAGCTAAATGACCTTAGTGCTGCGGCAGAATTGTCGAAAACCTTTGCACAAAAAATGTTGGCAATGAATCGGTACGACTATGCCGACATGATTTTATGGGTTATTGATCTCTTTCAAAATGATGCCAATGTTTTAGCAGACTATCAAGAGCAATTTCAGTTCATTTTGGTAGACGAGTTTCAAGACACTTCTGGTGCTCAAAACTCTGTATTACAGTTGCTTATTAATTATTGGGAAAAGCCTAACGTTTTTGTTGTCGGTGACGATGACCAAAGTATTTATCGCTTTCAAGGCGCTGAAGTGAAAAATGTCTTGGACTTTGCTGACCAGCATAAACAACATCTGAAATCGATTTTGCTAAAACAAAATTATCGGTCAACTCAGCACATTCTTGAAGCGGCAAAAAATGTTATCGAAAACAATTCGGGACGACTGGTCCAGTTAATGGCAGGACTCGACAAAACGCTTGTATCTGCCTCTGGGCTAGATGGGCACAAACCTAAAATAGCGGCACTCGCAAACCCTTTTATGGAGTCCCTATGGGTAGTTGAAGACATTAAAAAGAAACTTTCAAATGGCTATAAAGCAACAGATTTTGCCATAATTTATGCCAAACATGCTCATGGTGAACTTGTCGCTAAACTATTAAATCATGAAGGGATTCCGGTGTATTTAAAACGAAGTCGTGACGCCTTTGAATCAGAAACCGTAAAGAGGCTCATTCAACTGATTAAATATATAAACAAAGAAATCAAGCATCCATTTTCAGCGGATTTTGAATTATTCGAAATCCTACACTTTCCATACTTTAATATTCCTAGTATTCAACTTGCGCGACTTTCTTATTTTATCAATAAAAATCGTCATCTACATCCAAGTTGGAGGAGTTTGCTGGCAGATATTGAATCTATTTCGTTAGATGAGATACACCTTACTTCGGCAGACATAAAAAAGTTTGTTGAGGCGAGCAAAGCGCTTGAAGAAATGCTGACTTATGCGACACATCATTCGGCACAAATGACTGTACGTAAAGTGTTTGAAGGTTTACATTTAAATGAGACATCATTCGAGGAGAAAGAGTTCCCATTTGAACTGGAAAGCATGGTTACATTTATACATTTTGTTGAAGGGGAGTGCATTAAAAATAACAACACCACGATTAATGACATATTGATCAAGTTAGATTTAATGAAAAAACATCGGATAGCCTTATCCAAAGAGAGTGTTTTGTTCGACAAATCTGGCGTCAATTTAATGACCGCACACTCTAGTAAAGGCTTAGAATTTCGAGACGTTTACTTGATTCACTGTGTAGAGAAAGCGTGGGAAAAACGTCGCAGTCCTGGGTCTCCTTTTGGAGTCAATAGCGTGTTTGGAAGTGACGAAAAATCGGCAAAGGAAGAGGAGTTACGTCGATTATTTTATGTGGCTATGACAAGAGCCGAGGAGCATTTGACATTAACCTATTTTACTGAAGACACAAGCGAAAAGGAGCAGTCACGAACAATGTTTTTAGATGAGGTTATGGCAACACCGGTGGCCGAACATCATGAAGAACAGCTACCCAGTAGTTTAGGTTTAACGGCACTTTCTAAACTCTACATCAAACCTCCGATGCATGAATTTGATTTATTGGATCCGCCTTTTTTATCCGCCTATCTGGAAAACTACAAGTTGAGCGTAAGCCATCTAAACAGTTACATTGAGTGTCCAACACGATTTTATTTCCAAAATATTTTGAGAGTCCCGTCTGAAAAAAATGTATACATGAGTTTCGGAATTGCGATTCACAATGCTTTAGATCATATTGTAAAAATACTGAACAGCAAACCGGAAGAATTCTCAGCGAAGACCTTGCAAGACCTGTATGCGTTCTATTTAAAACGCGAGCAATCCGTTTTCACCGATATCGAATATAAGGACTTCACCACTCTAGGTAAGTCGGTACTTGACCTATACTTCGAGGCAAAAGCAGATAACTGGAAAGAGATTAACAAAATAGAAACCGAGGTATATTTTGACCGAATTGAGGTAAATGGGATACCCATTAAAGGGCAGCTTGATAAGCTTGAACACATGGGCAAGTCAGTTAACGTGGTCGATTACAAAACGGGGGATGCTGAAAAGGGGTCAAAGAAACTATCCCCTCCACACATTGATGCAACAGAAAACGACACTATAAATAAACGATTTGGAGGACCCTATTGGAGACAAATAATGTTCTACTCTTTATTGGTAAACAACGATCACGGAAGAGATTACAAGATGATTAGCGGGGAGATGGATTTCGTTGAGCCAAGTGAATCAGGGGCATTCATATCTAAGAAAGTTTTCATCGAGGACGAAAACACCTCCCAAATTGAAAAAATAATTGAAGGAGTTTATGGAAAGATCAAAAACAAAGAGTTTGTTAATGGCTGTATGAAACCCGAGTGCCATTGGTGCAATTTCGTTTCTGACACGTACAGAAAATAAAGTAAATCACTAAAAACTAAATTTCGTCTTGTTGGTTACCTTTGTAGCCACTTTTTAATAAAATGACTTTAGACGAAATCGTAACTGTATATTCAGAAGCCACACCAAATCCAGAATCAATGAAATTTGTTTCTAATCGGATGATCTTGCCAAACGATAGCATTGACTTCAGATCAAAAGACAAGGTGAAAAATGCTCCCTTAGCTGAGGCTCTTTTTGACTTCCCTTATGTAAAAGGCGTTTTTATTATGAACAACTTCGTTAGTATTACTAAATCAGAAGACTACGAATGGTTTGACGTAATACCTACTTTAAAAAAGTACATTCAGGACTATTTACAGGACGGTAAAGAAATCGTTACTAAAGTAGAGGTTGAGCTAACTGAAGAGGAAGAATCTGAAGTAGTTAAGAAAATCAAGCAATTGTTAAATGATCACGTAAAACCAGCCGTAGAAATGGATGGGGGAGCCATATCATTTAAAAGCTTTCAAGATGGCGTAGTTAACGTTGTGATGAAAGGTTCTTGTAGTGGATGCCCGAGTAGCACCATGACATTAAAGGCAGGAATTGAGAATTTACTTAAAAGAATGGTTCCTGAAGTTGAAGCGGTAGAAGCTGAAGCTGGGTAAACTCAATTAACGCATAATCGTTAGCGTTCCACTCTGGTATCTTTTCTCGTCTGGCAAACAAGGTGTTTTTAGAACAGCATACCACACGTATGTTCCGCCCGGTACTAATGCTCCTTTCCACATACCATCCCATCGATCCGCTAGGCTTTCACTTGAATATACTTGCTCGCCCCACAGATTATAAATGGTAATTTTAAAGGTGTCGACTTCACTTAGCCCGAATTGTACTGAAAAAGACTCATTAAGTCCATCCATATTGGGACTAAATGCATTAGGAACGTAATAGTCCAAGGCTTCTGATAGAAACAGAACATTGCATTGATCCGAAGCGATGAAATTACAAATCTTATCTGTAACCGTTACATCGTATAAACCTGATTCATTTACCGTGATGGCACCAACTTCATCTCCAGTATTCCATCGAATCGAGTACGTACTGGTATCATTAAGTTGTGTGGTTAAACGAACATCCTGTTTTTCGCAATATGAAATTTCAGGTGGCCCGATATCTACATCTAAAGATGTGCGGTTTGTAATCGCAATAGTATCTATGTAATGGCACACACCCAAATCTGCTCTCAACCAGTAATTACCAGGTTCTGTAACCCGCATAACACCATTTTTAGAGCCATCAAACCAAGTAAAATCATCCGCGTTGATATTCGGTTTAATATCTAAATCAATATCACCACAGATTAATGTATCCGTGCCGAGACTAAATACAGGCACAGGTATTTCATTAATTTTAACGGTATCACTTGCTGTACACCCCGAACGTGTAACCTCTAGCCAGTAATCACCAGGTTTTTTGACAATAAGTGAAGGAGTTGTATCTCCTGTAGACCACTTATAGCTGTCAAAAACTCTATTTTCAACTTGCAATTCGCGGTTCACTTCATTACCACAAATCAGCGTATCCTCCCCTATCGAAATCTCTTTGATTGCCGGAAGAATATTAATTTCATCTTTAAACGAACCGCATTGTGTGAACACTTCCACCCAATACTTACCGTAACCACTTACCTTGATTTGTTGAGTCCGTTCACCATTAGACCACAGTACTTGTCGGGTAGGATGACCCGCGTCTAGTGTTTGCACAAAGTTTTCAGAACAAAATGCCGTGTCTGATCCAATTCCAGTTTTATGCTTAAAACTCTTGCTCCCTATAAACACCCATGAATCAAGGTCTCTGTCCCCAACATCAGCGAGAGCCAGTTTTATCGTATACCACTCACAAGCAACTAAAGTCAAGTTTGCTTTCAATACCGAAGTTTGTGCATTGTGTTGTAAATATTTATAGGAATTGGAGCCTGGCTGGTCGTTCATTTTGAAAAACTGCGCGTTTTTCTTGTGATTCACATTATCGATGGTCACTTCCACATTGGTCCCTGGTATTTTAGCCACGTTTTGCTCTCCTGTAATTCCAGGACCGGATATAAAGAACCCAAACACGTCGTTAAACCCACGATCAACATATTTTATATACTCTTCTGACGAAAAGATGTATTTGAACTCAATTTCTTCCGTCTGTGGTTTAAAATCAAATTGCAAAACACCGGCATCACCTGTTTGTAAGCTTGCGATTTTGTCAAGTGTTTTATCTCCGGGATAACCCAAATCTTGTGTGTTGTCTAATGTATTATTTGGCCCTTTGGACTCCGCTGCAATGCCTGAAGAAATAATTATGCCTTTGTCAAGACCTAGCTCTGCGTCGTCTCCATTTTCAAATAATGCTATAGCTCTGTTGTGACCCGTATAGGAGATATTTCGTGTTTGTACCCCGTCACCGACTAAAACATTACCCACCAACACCTGTGCAGAAAAGCCTTCTCCTACAATAAATTGTGCATAGCTTGGTATGCTTCCGATTAGAATAATCAGGAGCATTGTTAGACATGGCGCATGTAAACGCGGATATGAATGTCTCGTTTTCAACTTATGCTGAATTGGTAGTAGAGTGCATTAACACACAAATTTACATAGTATTAGCGTCAAATAAATGACATGATTTGGTACAATTATGCCAGTCGCGATTCAATATGTTGCTTTTTTTCTTCATCTTGCGACCTGAAAGTTCGATGTATACATGAAAAAGATTTTAGCATTATTCGTATTTGGTTGTGTAGCTAGCTTAAGTTATGGCCAAATTACTTGGGATCAGGCAATAGCTGATACAGCACGTGGATTTGAATCCAATCCAGACATTGAAACGCACAACGTTGTAACGTTTGCGAATCCAGGAACTTACCGTTGGGTAAGATCTTACAAAGAAAATTGTAAGATTAAAACTGCTATCTGTGACAAAAATTCATGTTACCTTGAAACCACTGATTCTGCTGACTTTACTGTTACTGCCAATGAATCATTTGATATGATTTGCCATTTTTACCCGTATGACTCTTGTTGTCCTGAAGGAGCAATGGTTAGCTTATATGTGTATAAAATCGACGAGCCATCTGTAAACAGTACGGCAACCTATTATTTAGATTTATGGTGTGAAAGCTTGAGCGCTTCCTATACAACTACTGCTCAATTCATCTTAGCGCCGAATCCGGTAACAGACAAGGTGCAGCTTATGAACACACCTGCCAACCTTGAATCTATTACGGTATTAAATATTCTTGGCGAGACAGTTGCTACAAGTAGCATTAATGCTAGCTCAATTAATGTGGCTTCATTGAAATCAGGGATGTATTGGGTAGCGATCAAAAGCGCCGGTGTTACATATACACAGCGTTTTATTAAACAATAAGATTTAGAAACAATTAAAAAAGGCCTTACACATGTGTAAGGCCTTTTTTGTTAAAACTTCGTGGTTAATGTAATGACCAAACTGTTTCGTTTGGCACTGTTTACAGCCGTTGGAACTATTCCAGCATCTAAGGTGTAAGGTTGAATGGTTTCTTTACCTAATTGTTGTACGACAGCCATGTCAAGCGACCATCTTTTGTCTTTTAGTCCGACACCACCAGTAATATAGTTACGGGTTAAGTTGTCATCAGCTGCTGTTGCCAGTGGGCTGCTGTATCGCGCTAATCCGCCACGTAGCCGAACCATGTTTCTAACGTATTCTCCCCCTAGCCTTATATTGACGGCTTTCCCGTATTTACTGCTTATTCTGTCGTTCGCCACTTCGAAGGCGCTATTGGCAGGACGTAGACGCATCGTTGAATAATCTACAATCTCGATGTCTGATGAAATAAAACCGTTTTTCCCAAATAAGTAAACACCACTCAATGTTGTTTTCAAAGGACTGAGTATTTTATACTCATAGTAACCTTCCATGGTTTTAAACTCACCGTAGGTACCATCATCGTAGTCGACCACCAATTCGTCATTATACTCATCCCTTAAATCATATAACGTTGGTGTTTTTAAGGCTGCACCGACGCGCACATTTGCCGTAGGTTTAAATATCACACCAACATTGGCACTAACCCCAACGCCTTTTGTCAGCACATTTTGAGTTAATGACCAAACCGACCAGTTGTTATAATTTGAGCTTTCGTCCGTTTCTATAAACCTGTTCTGTTCCTTATACCTTACTGTTGTTACGTTCAACCCTCCTCCTATATAGAATTTGTTTTCATAATTTGATGAAAGGTGAATACCAATTTCGTGTGTTCCGCCGTTGGTTGTAATTACGTTTTTTTGATTCAATTGATTGTTCAAAGGATCAATCGCAGCACCAAATGTCCTTAACCCAACGCTATCTATTAAGTAAGCATCCCAAGCCATTGTTTCAATATCGAAATACCCGGTTTCAAGTTCTTCACTGCTCGCTGAAATCTCATTTACTGATAATCCATTTGCCCGCTCAGCGAAGTAGTCTAACATTGAGTTGTCATCATTGGTACCTGAATAGTTCCGAATACCATTAAAGTTATTTGTTCGATTTACGGTTATAGAGAAGTTGGTGTTCACCCAACCTTTGGTTGCCGGTTTCCGCTTGTCATATTTTCCATTATAAAAGACCATTCCAACACTTGGTAAAGCCAAATTAAAATCAAAGTCTTTTTTGGTATTGTCTTGATAAGCAATGTTGCTTTTTGTATTGATCATTGAGCCTCCAAAAGTGAAGGAGTTAGATCTAAACACGGCTAATCCAGCTGGATTTATTACCGCACTTGAAAGATCCGCGCCTAGTGCCCCGTAAGCACCACCAACTGCTATAGATTTTGCCGTTGACCCTATTTCATCTTGCGAATAACGTAAGGCATCTATATCGCCTTGTGCAAATGCTCCCTGGCATACCAGTAGCATTAAAAGTGAATTTATCAGCTTTTTCATAATGTTTTCTTTAGTTGTGATTAAGTACTATCTAGTTCTTCCTCCTGACCGTCTATTTGACCCTGAAGACCTGCTTGGAGAGGTGCTTCTTGAAGGAGATGTAGAGCGGCTTGGACTTGATGAACGTGTTCTTGTGGGTGCAGTCGTTCTGCTACTTCGCGATGGACTTACCTGTCTGCTTGGCGTTGTACTTCTAGAAGGAGACGTTGTGCGACTCGGACTCGATGAGCGTGTTCTTGTCGGTGCAGTCGTTCTATTACTTCGTGATGGACTTACCTGTCTGCTTGGCGTTGTGCTTCTTGAAGGAGACGTTGTGCGACTCGGACTCGATGAACGTGTTCTAGTCGGT
>Ga0222717_10000187_pt1 | contig 54918 bp, 37 predicted proteins | sample C33_18DmetaG_FD_165053 | JGI IMG/M metagenome (GOLD analysis project Ga0222717, IMG submission 165053) | Estuarine water microbial communities from San Francisco Bay, California, United States - C33_18D | ecosystem: Environmental > Aquatic > Marine > Unclassified | place: USA: California... | reverse complement strand
AGATAGATAGCAAATTAATAGGATAGTCAGTGGGGAGGAAATGAGATCCTTCAGTTTCGATAGTAATAAAAATATTATTTTCATGTGCAAAATGTGTTAATTCATTTACTAGAGCTGGATGCATAGTAGGGGAACCTCCAGTTAACATCATCTCTTTTATATGAGGATTTTTCTCATACATTGCAATAATGTCTTTAAAGTTAAAATGTCCTTTTTCCGGATGTATACTTGTATACCAACTATCACACCATCCTCCTTCACCGAAGTAACATCTATGTGTACATCCTGTTGTTCTAATCACTACTGTTGGATACCCTGCTCTAGACCCTTCAGACTGTACTGCTGTATAAATTTCTACGATAGGTAAATTCTTATCGTAATCTTCTATTCTTTTTAATTGTTTATGCGACATATGATGCTGTATTTTTACTATGTTCTCTAAATTCTACTTTTGTTACTTTAACTCTACCTTCAGTTTCTTCACTTATAAAGGGAGCTACTTTTTCTAATATAAATTTTGCAAAGCTCTCAGCACCAGTTGCTGGTATTACTCTTACTTGTGCCACTCCTGCTTCATCCATTTTCATAAATGATTCTTTATACGGATCGTCTTCTGCTACTATAAAAGTATGGTCGAACATATAATCCATCCATGCTTTTGGAGACATACCATCGATAGTTCCTTTTGCTCTTTTCATACCTCCGAAGTCCCATACCCAGTTTCTTTCATCTAGTTCACCTTCAAACCAGAGTTTAAATGATACTCCATATCCGTGTAATTTAGAGCAGTGTGTAGTTGTTGCTTTCCATTGACGAAACACAGTAGAGTATCCGTCAAATACTTTTGTTGATTGAAATTTTCCCATAACTTATTTTTTAAACTAATTCTTCTCCTATTCCTACTATTTCTGATAGTATAAGCAAAATAGCAGCAATATCGATACTCCACCACAATGCAGCATAACCTAAAATACGGATACCTGATTTGATGAAGCTAATTTGTTGGTGTAATTTTGGATCTGGAATCTTATGATCATTGATCTTAATTCCTTCGAAGTACTCTCTATGTTCTCTATTATAGAGTTCATTTATAACCTTTTTTCCTAATTTATTCATATTCGTGTTTTTAAAGTGGTGCTGTGACACTATAGTTTATTTGTTATATTAATATAAGAAATTTTTATTTAAGAACCAACATTTTCTCATGTCCTATTATTAAAGTTGGATCGACATAAATATCGTAACCTTTTTTTGTTATCATTCTACAGAATGCTACATCTTCCATAGTAAATTCTTTAAATGAGGTATCTCCTACCTTAAATTCTTCCCAAAGAGGTTGAAACCATGGATACTCTAGTGACTCAAATACACCTTTTTTAATTAGCATCCAACCAAATCCAGTATACTCAACTTTAAATGGTTTAGTTCTTTTATTTATTAACTTATCATCTAAAAATTCAAAAGAACCGTTTTTTGCATAGTACTCTTTATTCCATTTTTCTACTGTAGCGTAGTTAGAATTGTTCTGAGTTTTATATATTCCGGAAGCAATATCCTTATTCATGTTAAGTAACTTAATAAAGTCATTAACTTCAAATACCATATCTGAATCTATCCACATTATGTAATCATAATCTACTTGGCCATCAAAAGGTATTTGATTTTTTCCTTTTACTGATGCGCCTCCTAAACATTGATTTCTAACGTAGTATAGTAGTGGACTATAACTATTTGACAGAATTGGAGTAATTCCATACTTAGGTAAGTACTGTAGAAGATTACTCCAACTAGTCAAAAAATTATTTGAAAAAGTTCGTCCTGGTAGACAAAATACTATTTTTAATTGTTTTTGCAAATTTATATTTTTAGTATTTTAAATATTACGGTGTCTTCTCATACCGTCCCATTTCACTTTTTTTGTTTTACTCAGCATCGATAATTTTTCTATACGATTATTAAATTTATTCCTTTCAGAATTTAATTGAGTATTTCCGTTTGTTTGGTCACTAATTGCCATAACCTGCAAGTACTTTTACAACTGATGCTTTTGCTACTTCGTAAGATACAGGACCGCTTTCATCTTCGTACTGTACTGGATCAGGTCTCCCTAATGCTATAAATGCTTCAATACGTTCTACTGAAGATGCTGACTTATAGTCGCTATTTCCTGATGGGTAAGGTTTATATGATGTATTTGTTCTTTTATAGACTTCATCAAAATCTAAATCTAGAACCTCACATAAATTTAATCCATCTTGTAAAATACCAAACTTATCAGTATCTAAATAAGGTGTGAAATACCCTACTCTATCTGCCTCCCAATTACCAATTCTAAAAGCTGCGTCATCTGCATCTCTAAATTCTTGTCTACAATCAGGATAAACTGCATGATCTCCAGCATGAATTCCTAAAGCAATATCACAGACATCTTCTGTTTTATTTGCTACAGATAATGCTACTGCTTGTGTAATAGAAGCAAACATTTTGTTTCTGTTAGGAACAACTGTTTCTTTCATATTATCTTGCTCATAATGCCCTTCAGGTACATCCTTACCGCCTTCAGTTAATGCTGAATCTAATAGGTCTACTAAGCCGTCTAGTTTAATTTGACGATAATTTACTTTGTGACCTTTACTTGCAAGGTAATCAATCAATTGTTGAGCTCTTTCAAGTTCAACTCTATGTTTTTGACCGTAATCAAATGAGATACCTGTTACAGTATCATACTTCTCGATAGCTCTTAACAATAGGGTGCTGCTATCCATTCCACCACTTAAACTTACTACACAATGTGCCATAATTTACTTATTTAAAATTTGCCAGGTATTACGCGTATAGGCTAACGCTAGATATTAATTATATTAGTCATAGTTTTACTAATATTTTCGTATGTATTAACATACTCTTTTATAGAATTATAACTTTTCTTTTGATTTAACTTTTCTTCTGCGACTTTCTTTAAAGCATAAGAAAAATTAGCAGGGTAACACACAGTTTTAATATACTCTGTATTATTATCTCCTTTAATTACTCTTTCATATACTGTATAGCCTCCTGTAGAGGATTTACTGATAAAGAAAGGTTCCATACTAGGGTCCTGAACGATAGTATCGTTAGCAGGGATTGAATCTGGTTTTCGTAACATTTATATAACTTATTTTATTGATTACTTATTTTAATAACTCTTTGAGTTCTTCTTCTTTTATTAAGCCTGTTTTAGTAGTAGTTGTACCTTCTTCATTAATTATAACTGTAAAAGGTATTGATCTAACTTTATACTCTGCTGCTAGTCCTGAGGTGTCTTTTTCTATATTAATACTTTTAAACTTAACTTTTTCATTTAATTCACTTTCTACCTTGGTCCATACTCTATCGTAGACTTTACAAGGTCCGCACCAATCTGCGTAAAATTTTATTGCTTGTACCATACTATAATATAAGAAATTTTATTTTAATTAACAACTATAATTTAATTTTTATCCATCACAACTTAAACAATCTGTGGAAGTCCTGCTACCTATATCTCCATTGATTACTGAGTCTGTTCTTAGGTAGTATAGAGTTTTAACTCCTAACCTCCATGCTGCTTGATGTACTTCGTTAATAAACTTAGGACTATCTGTTGGGTCAAATGCTAAATTTAAAGATTGTGTTTGATCTATATATTTCTGTCTAGCAGAAGCTTGCTCAACCAATTGAAGCTGGTTAATTTCTGCAAAGGTTAAAAATATAGGTTTATCTTCTGCTGGCATAATATCTTCGGGTAGATTAGCAATTGAACCTCTATCCTTCATAATTTCATCCCATACTTCTTCTGTGTTATGTCCTGATTCTTCTAAGTAGCTTTCTAAAGCAGAATTCTTTCTGATGAAAGTACCTTTGGCAGAATTAAAAGTATAAACATTAGCAGGTACAGGTTCGATTCCTGCAGATACTCCTCCAGCTATAGTACTATTAGAAACTGTAGGAGCAACAGCTATCAAATGTGTATTTCTCATTCCAGTACCTTTGCACCATAATGGCTCCCCATATTCATTTGCTAATTTTCTAGAAGCATTTTCTGCTTTTTGCTTAATATCTGAAAATATCTGGTGAGTTAGTGATGTAGCAGCAATTGAGGCAAATGGTATTCTTTCGTTTTGAAGTAACGTATGCCAACCTAATACTCCTAATCCTATTGCTCTTCCTTTCTTAGCTGATCTATGAGCTCTAATAAGTGAATCTCTTCCAGATGTCTTAGCTAAAAATTCTTCTAAGACTCCGTCTAAAAAGTATATAGCAGTTTCTATTAAATCACTGTTTTTCCATTCATCGTATTTGGTAAGGTTAACTGAAGACAAGCAACATATAAAGCTATGTTCTTCGTCAGTATGTAAAGTAATTTCAGAACAAATATTAGTCATAGAAACATCTAGATTATTTTTCTTATATGCTAATGGATTTGCATTATTTACTGTATCACCAAACATAATGTAGGGTTCTCCGGTTTCCATTCTAGATTTAAGAATCTTTATCCATAATTCCATTGCTTCTGCATCTCTATGTTCTAAACGTTGCATAAAAGCATCATCTATATTTACACATTGATGTAAATTGAGGCACTGTCTGTTAGGGTCTCCCTTGGGTCTACGTATTTCTAGATACTCCTCTATGTCTGGATGATTGATGTCTAAGTTTACTGATGCTGCTCCTCTTCTAACTGCTCCTTGGTTAGTAGCTATGATAGTAGAATCATAAATTTTAGCCCAAGGTACTATACCTTCTGATTGACCTACTCCGTTTCCTATTTTTTCACCTCTTCCTCTAACTTTACCTAAACCGATTCCAACTCCTCCACCTAAAGAAGTTAATCTCATAAGTTCTGCATTAGTCAAACCGATACCTCTAATAGAGTCTGGGGTATCAATACCAAAACAGGAGATTGGTAGTCCTTTATCAGTTCCAGTATTAGATAAAACTGGTGAAGCCAGGTTTAACCAACCTTTCCACATATACCTAAAGAACTTATTTTCCATATCCGGTCTATCTAACCTTCTTGCTATTGTGGAAGCAACTCTTCTAAAAGCTTTTTTTGGTGTTTCATCTGCTAAAAGATACCCTTTTGATATAGTAGCAATTGATATTTCATTCATCCATTCTGGGTAGTCCTTACCTGATTCCCAGGAAGAAGTGTCTACAATTATGCTCATAAGTTTTTTTTAAAATGCGTTAGACCAGTCAATATGACCTTTACTGTAATTTGTAACTCTGCTTGCAAAGAAATCTGTCTGTTGTTTACCAGCTATAACTGCATCAAACCATTTCATTGTTTTTAAAGCTCCTTTATCAATATCAGATGATGGAATAATTGGATCTAAGCCCAGATCTCCCATTTTAGTATTAACTCTATGTTTGATAAAATTCTTTAACTCTGTCTTGCTTAGATTCTCTAAGTCACCCATTTCAAATACCTTATCAATAAAATCGAACTCTAGTTTTAAAGCTAAATGTGCTGCTTCCTCTATCTCAGCTATAAGTTCAGGAGTTTTGAATTCTGGATGTTCTTCCATCAGAGTTCTAAATAACCAACAGCCTGCATCTGAGTGTAAGGATTCATCTCTTACAGACCATTCTACTATTTGACCTACACCTTTAAGTAGGTTACGCATTTTATATGATAGTAATACTGCAAAGGAAGAAAAAAGATTCACACCTTCCGTAAACGCAGAAAAAATTGCTAAAGACTTAGCTCTTTCATGCCAGTTAGGAGTACCATCGTGATTATCTCTAACATTCATTAAAGCTTCTATTTTAGCCATAGTAGCTTCATCTTCAAGAAATTCTGAAAAGTCATCTAACCCTAATTGTTCATTTAGCAACGAGTATGCTTCTGCATGAATAGTTTCTGAGGAACCTAAAGTAGTCCCCATCATTATTACTTCTGGTTTTCTAAACCACTTAGTAACTAAGGTAGACCAGTAGTCATTAACAATTGTTTCTGTTTGTGCAAATCCTTTTAAAATTTGACCTACAACGTTTTTTTCACTAGTGGTCATATTAGACTTCCAGTCAGTTACGTCGTTCGCCATCGGCACTTCTGTATGCAGCCAATGAGCTTGTTGTTGTTTTAACCAGTAATCGTATGCTTGTGGATATTCAAACGGTTTGTAAACTATCCTTTCTTTTAGTAAACTCATATATCTTTATATATTATTAGGTTGTTGAGACAATGAATCCCCAAGAGTCAGTCAGAAAGATCTTGAGGATACTTTTATAAATATGCCTCTTATTCATTATTACTTTGTTCTACACTGAAAAATTTCTTTGCAAGCTCTTTATGAGTAGAAGTGACGCCATTAGCATTAGGCTCTAGATCTTCCATATCAGCTTTTCCTTCAAATTCAATATGTCCATTATTAGTATCCATCTTAAGATTATACGTCATACCATCCATACCGTATCTATTTTTCATAACATGCCATCGACCTGTACCTAGCACTTTATCTTCTTTCATTCTAGATAAAGAAAAACACATATCTGCTACCATCATCTTATCGTACGAACCAGCAGCTTTATCTCCTTCAATTACAGAATCTTTAGCACCCATTCTATTTACTTGAGAAGGAGTAATTACTGGTATCTGGAATTCTTTAGCTAATCCTTTAGTAGCGATAAATACATCGTCAATTTCATCTTTACGTTCTGAGAATTTACCTTTAGAGGGAGCTCTTAAGTAGTCAACATAATCAATTACAATCAAATCTGGTTTATGTTCCATATCTATACATTTCTGTATATGAGATTTTATAGTATTTACAGTTGCTCCTTTTGGTGGATATTCCTTAACTATAAGCTTACCTTTCAAGCCGTCAACTTTTTTCTGTACGTCTTTTCTATGGCTGTTTACTTCATCTATAGAGTAACCTGTAAAGTAGCAATCAAATCGTTTACCAACATAATCTTCTCCTAATTCTAAAGTATAGTAGTTAACGTTATGACCCATCTTTACTGCATGAGCAGCCATTGCAACACAAGTCCAACTCTTTCCACCACCTGGGTTACCAAAAACAATAGCTAAATCTCCTGGTCCAAACCCACCTTGTATTCCTTCGTTAAGAACCGGCCAAGGAGTGGGTATAGTTGGTCTATAATTCTCTCTATATCTACTTTCTATATCCTTATTGTACTCATGTCCAATATTTTTATCCATACCAGCTTTCATAGCTTTCTCTACTACATTTCTGATACCGTCAAAATCACCTTCTTTAAGTAAATCAGCAGAATTAAGTATTGCTGCTTTCATTTCTTGGTTTTTACAGAAGTTAGTAAACTCTTCTTGAACGTACTCTAAATCATCTTGGGAAGCAGCATAAGAATTTCTCAATTCCTCTTTTAAAGCTACTTGTAGGATATCATTATCTAGTTTTTGAAGCTCTACTTTTAAAACATCCATAGTCACAGTAGTGTGGTAGTTGTCGAAATATCTCATAATTTCGTTAATAATCCACTTATGTGCATCTGAATCGAAGTAGTCTTCAGTTAAAACATCTCTTACGTTTAATAAGAACGTTTTATCTGTCAGTAATGACCCTAAAACTTTTAATTGAAACCCCTTTCCGTATTGTTGTAAACTCTTTAATGTCATATTATAACCTTTATTTCAATATAGTTAATTTTAATTTAATAAGCAACTGTTTTAGTGTATATATTTACTAAAAGAGCAGTTTATTTTACTGTTGTGAGTCCTCTGAAGTTCTCTAACCATCCTTCGGTATTTTTTGTAATACCTTCAATTTTATCCTGCTCTAACTGCCTTAGAAAAGCACCTGTTTGCAAGTCCGGAAGTGATGCTCTAAGAACATCCATAACATACTCCTTCTCTTTATCGTCTAAATCAGAGACATTCAAGTCCATAAGTTTAAAGTTGGTTTCAACTCTATCCCATTCCGTTATAATTTTAGGAAATATTTTCTTAAACTTCTTCTCTTCTAATTTTTCAGCACATACATCGTATACGTACTCTAGACTCATATTAGGTTCTTTAGCTAGTTTAGGGAACTCTGAAAGTATGGTTTTTATACCTAATCCTTTTACTCCTGCTAAATTATCGGAATTATCTCCTAATAACGCTTTAACTATGTTGTAATTTTCCGGTAATACCTTAAGTTCATCGAATATATTACTCTCAGTAAAGGTTTTCTTTTTGATAGGTGCATATACTTCAACAGTATCATCCACTAACTGTAAAAAATCCTTATCTGATGAAATAATAGTGCACTTTTTAACATTACTAATTGAAGCTCTTTTAGCAATATATGCTATTATATCGTCTGCTTCTAATTTCTCCATCATTAACTGCTGGACTGGTAAGCAATCTAGATAGTCTTGCGTTCTATGCAATTGTCCAATAAGAGCTTCCATTTCTTCCTGTTTACTGTCATAAAGTCCCCAGTGGGTTATCCTACTGGTTGCTCTTTGAGCTTTGTAATTAGGGTCAATGTTCTTTCTATTAGCAGAACCTCCTTTACCATCCCAAACTATTATCACTCTGGTAGGATCGAATATTCTGGTAACATACCCTAAAGAGCGAAGGAAGCCCACCAGGCCTCCGATATGTGCGCCTGATGGGTTCATCGCCTTGAGAAGAGAGAAACTACGAATTAACATATTCATAGCATCTACGATCAAGATATGATCGTTCAACTCACGGGGTGGGGTCTCTTTTAAATTGTTGAGTATATTTTCGTATGCCATTAATCTAGTAAATTAGGAGATATTGGTGTTTCTTCTAAATCTCCTTCTTCAATAAGATCAAAGTCTACAGATCCAACTAATTTTAGCCAGTGAGCTTTGTGAGCATCTCTATACTTATCAATTGCTTTCTTATCATCTTCAATAAAGCCGTGTTGAGTCATTACAATTCTACCTCTAGACTGTACTCCTCCGATATGGTTTTTCTCTACTTGAACGTTAGTACGTTTAGCAAACTCAACTTGCATACCGTTTTTAATTGCTTTTATTTTAGAAGTTCCTGGGTTGGTGATATTACCAAAAGTAATTACTAGAGTAGCATCGTACCACATAGACATACCTCCTTTATTTTGCAATTTAGGTTGTCCCATAGGGTGTTCTGGTTTCATAGTCCAGACTTTATTAATAGCTACCATAGTATTTGTATACGGTGAATTCTCTTTTCTAGATAATAGAATCTTTTGGTTAAGATTATTACCAAATTGAGTAGACATCGCACCAGCATTCCATTCGTTGTTATTCTTATTAGAACGTACTGATAAGTCACAAGGTACAGAACCAATACTATCCCAGAAGAAACACATATCATAAGGTAAGTTACCTTTAGCTTGTTCGTCCATAAGATCAGCAATATAAACTGCTACATCTTCGATAGTATTTAATTGACCTCTATCTGCATATAAAAAATGTCCTTCGTAATCCGTAACATTACCATGCTCATCTTTAGTCTCTTCAAACTGTAAGCCCATCTCTTTAGCATGGTCCCATGACCATTTCATCTCCGTAATAATGAAGACAGGCAGTATACCCATTTTCTGGGCATTGACTGCTGCTTCAATTAGAGCTGTTGTTTTTCCAGTATCACTATGTCCTCTTAAGAGAGTTATGTGACCAGTTGGAATACCGGGAAGAGAGGTAATGTCTTGAAAAGCTTTAGATAAAGGAATCCATCCTTGCTCTTTAAACTTTACGGAAGCATTCGAAAAACCTTTTTTCTTTTTAAAATTTCCTAAATTAAACGACTTCTGTACAGCAGCAGTCGCTCTTGCTTTTACTTCTTCTTTCTTTTTTGCCATGTTTATTCGTTAAATAGATCATCAAATTTACTTACTGTGTCTTTGTTGCCAGCCGTAGCTGTTTCCAAAGTAAAGTCAGTTTTTTGTTGACCTAAGCTTTCTGGCAGTTTATCTTTAGCAGGTGTTTCAGTCGTTTCGTCTCCTGAACCTGGGTTTAGATAGTTTTGAAGTTGTTTTTTAATAAAATCATAATCGTATTGACTATGTACTTCTACTGGGTTAGGTTGAGTTTTTAACCAAGTATCTACTAAGTCGTTATTATCTGATAAGGGAGTTTGTTTAGGTTTAATCCTAACTGTAGTTTCAGGGTAAGGGTTACCTTGAGTTTGTTCAACTACCATATCCCATCCGTTGATTACATCTGTAAAATCTCCGATGTCTTCATCTTCTGCTAAAGCTAATAAAGCTTTATAAATAGTAATTCCGAATCCCCAAAGTCGAACTCCTTTGTCCTCCTCTCCTCTAACGATTACTGGAGCAAATATCCTAGTTTTAGGACTGATTTTCCCTGATAGAGACCAGTTATCTTTATCATTCGTTTTTCTTAACTCTTTAACAAACTCTTCAATAGGGTCTTGCTTACCAAAGTTAGATAGTGCTACCATCGGATACTTTCCGATTCCGTAGTGAAATTTCAATTCCTTAAAAGGAAATGCAGGGTCAAAAGCAGACGGTACAATACGTAACGTTTGTTTGCCCAGTTGTGGTTTCCAAAAAATCTTGGAGTAGTCAGTCTTTTCTCTATCCTGACCGTTGTTGTTTAAGGCATCTAGTTTAGCCTTGATTGCATTAATATCCATATATAACTAATTTTTAAATGTATTACTCTATTAATATAAGAATAAAAAATCAATTATCCAACTCTATTATGTTAAATAATTTAGTATTTATCCTTTTTAATTCTGGTCCTTTGGTTAAAAGTACGCAGTTTCTGTAATCCGCCCAATTGATCCTATAAGAAGAGTCAAGCTGTCCGCCATTGAGCTGTTTTATGAGTGTATTAAGAGCATTGATTGTGTAGAGGGTATTTGTTTCTTTCTTTCTATGAACCAAGATAGTATTATCTAAGAAAGCTGAGACATTACCGAAATCAACGTTATAAGTACATATATATTCATCTTGACTTTTAGAATAAAGTACAAAGATCTTACTATATATAATCTTATATCTTTCCTGTATTGAAGTAAGGACGTTTTCTAAATTCTCTTGGGTCGAAAACGTACAGAACAATTTGTTACTCATATCACCACTTAAAAAAATGTCGTCGAAATCATAATCGACTGAAAAATCCGTATCTACTCGCATTTATTATAAATATAAACTGTTCTACAAAACTAAATTTTTATTGTACTTAAATTTTACTGGATATTTTTTACCGCTTTCTAGTATATCTTTCAGTTCATTTAAAGTCTCTTTGCCGTCTTCTTTACTAAAATCAAATAAGATAGCATCATATGTATAAAGCGATATTTTAGTCTTTTTATTTCTTAAGTATCGCAGTACTTCTTTCAATATAAGAATATTATTTGAGGTTTCCAACGATTGCATCATATAATTCATTAACTTAGCTGGATGAGTGTCTTTAAGGTTGTTAGTAAACGGTTTTCCTGATTGAGGATTACTTACTACTCCTTTGTCTTTATAGACTGCCCACATATTATCAATATATTCCTGTATTAGTTTAAATATTTTTAAATTTTTATGTTCTTCTGGTATTTTACCGTATATAGCTTGAAAATTAATTTGTTTAGCTTCAATATACTGTTCATCAGTAATATCTTCAGTTCCAAAGTAATGTTTTGCTAGTTGCTTATGAGCAGACTCAGGGGTAAGTTCATATCCAATCTGATTACAAAGTAACCTAAGGTGATAACCATCAAAATCAAACTCAACAAAGTAATCATTGGTCGGGTGGAAACAGTTTCGATGCTGCTCACTTTTAGGTATAGCAGCGAAATTAACGCTGTTGAAAGCATTAGTAGGTCTGGAAGTAGCATTATATAAATTATAAAAGGTTAAAACTTTATTGTTCTTAATATTGTATACGGGATCTCTTGGAGTAAAGTTCTCCAGAAATTTATCATAATCTATTCCAATACCATGTTGCTCTAATAAGAAAAATACATTAGTAGCCGTATTATTATAAAAATCAAATCCAGAGGGGATTTCAATATCTAATACAGGACTTACCGCTTCATATGCTTTTTCACAAACTTCGAAATGTTTAGATATAGGTATTAGTTTATTAATATGTGGAAACTCCCTAAATTTATTATAAAAATAATTAACTGTGGAATTAGTTTTAGTTATGTCTAATCTTTCGTATTTTACCATACTATATACTAAAGATATATCTATTGCTCCCTGTAAATTAAAATGATAGAGTAGTTTTTTCTTATCTAATGTATATAGTTTATTGCATTTAGAAAGAATATCGTAGATACGTTGTTTATCTACATTGATACATTCTTCGTGGTCTATAGGAATTATATAGCCGTGTTGACTTTTTAGTATTCTTATGTAAACTGCTACTGTAGTTGTTAATTTAGGGTGATGAAGATCATGTGTAGGTATAATATCTACATAGCAGCCAAGCCTCATTAGCTTTTCTAAGCGTTCTAACTTGTAAGATTCTTCAACTATATAAAACATTATTATAACCTTTTATATAATATAAGAAAAATAAATTGAATTACAAACTAATAATAGTTATTTGCTGAATTACTTGTTAGATTGTTGTTGCCCATTGATGAATTATCAGAGTCACTTATTACTTCATCAAAGGATTGATTTAATCCTCCACCACCGCCACCGGTAGATCCTCCACCAGATGGAGAATTAGATTGGGAGATAGGGATAGTGGGTGCATTATTTACAGGCTCTGGTTTTAAGAATGCTTTTGGTTTAACTTTTGGAGGCCTCTGTATGTTAGGTCTCTGTTGCTTAATTATTCTAATCTTCTCTTTTTTAGGAAGTTCTTCAAATTTAAAACCTTTTATATCAGATTCTATATTAACGAATTTATCATACTCTGTGATAAAGGTATCTAATCCTGTTATATTAAAGGATATTTGTTTAGTATTAGATTTATTTCTAGTAATAGCTCCTTTATATAAGTAGCCTTGGCTAAATATGTCTTTAGCTGGTTTGGTTAGAATCCATTTTAAAATATCCCCTTTATAGTAATTCTTTTTGATTAATTTTGTATAGCTGTTATTTTTTACTTCTACTATCTTACCTGTAGTGAGGTTTTTAAGGAAATACCTTAACATAAAACCTCTTGCATAGTCTTCAGGGGTAGGGAATACTGTTTCAGATTCAAAAGGAGTTGATACGTTTCCTATAGTCAATGTATCGTTATTGTCTATTGAAATTAGTTCAAGTCCAGTATCTGTTGGGGATTCTCCAGCGTACAATTTACCGGTATTCGTCTCAACATACGGGCCTTGGTATTCCTGCCCAGTACCTTTGAATGCGAACATTCCTAATTTAGCAAATTTTAACAGATATTTAAATATAGGTAACCACATTATGCTGTATCTTTTTGGAAGTTAGAATAGTTTACTGATGCCCAGTATGTTTTTAGTCTTTCAAATATTAATGGAGATCTTGGTCCACTTCTATTAGCCGTATGTTCTTGATCTACCTTCTGGTTCTTCGTATCTTCATGCCATACCTTCCATTCTTTAGTAGCTGCATTAATCATAGCCTGTACATTTACACCTGCTTGTGGTCTTAATACTATAACCATACCATTTCCATAATAACCGTCAGAATCTGCTGTAAAGAATTTTTTCTTAACTGTGTGGTTTACATTTCCTCCTATTGTATTGTATTTTTTACCTGCTTTTTCAACAAAGTTGGTAGGTTGAGATATATAAGTAACTAAATCTCCATGAGAATATCCGCTCCATCTAGAAGAACTAAAGTTTAGAGTGTTACCGTTTCTTCCTTTAATTATTATATCACCCAATTGAGGTGAAGTTGAACTTGCAGGTAAAGCTTTCCAGTTAGGAGCACTTCTAGCTGCTTGTGCATATTTAGTATGTGCTGCAGCTTTCGGGAAATTTGAATCTCCTTTAAGTGCTATGTAGGAGATAAATGCTGCACTCCAAGGAGTATTAGTAGGTGTTATAGCACCTCTATTTGTTGTTTCTTTAGGTCTGTACGTAACATTAGATGTATCTGGTGCTGGTCTTTCTTCACGTACTGGTTTAGGGTAAATTGGGCTGTTGGTAGCTAGCATTGTCATCATACCCTTGATTTCAGTTGACCATTTATTATCATTACTTATTTTTTGACCTATTTCTGTAATCCTAAAACATACTTGATCGTCATAACGTTCTGGTAGTACTCCTTTGCTGAGTTGAAATGATTCAGCTGGTATAAAATTAGTCATACCGTCTACGGTTAAGGAAAGTTCTATAGGTATAACACCAGGAAACCCAACTTCTCTAAACTGTCTTCTTTGTTTATCTTGCTCAGTTGCGAGTCTGACTTTGCAGTACCTGTAGTAGTTAGAGTTATTATCTGTGAATTTGCTCCTATCGTAGTGTCCTTGAGCATACCTTGCAAATGCTCCTCCAATTTGACCAATAATAGTTTCTAAATACTCCCCCTCATTTGCTCTTGTTACTTCAGTTCTGTTTGGACTAATCGTATTGTACCTATTATAAAGGTTTTTATTGAACTGTAATAAATTTGTATTACTGGATGATCCGTTAGTAGCAGTTGCAGCTATTGCTAGTGCACTATTAATAGCACTGCTAATTTTAGACCTAATAGATAAATTTGTAACAAAAGAACTTGTACCTGTTACTTTTAATTTAGGTACTGTTTTTTTAGTTACTTTTTTAGGAATACCTATATCTCTAACGCTCCATTCGTTTCTATCTGAATCGTATACAATTTCTAAATCGTTAATACCCCCCATAACTGTTTCACAGTCATCTAATATTTGTTTTAGAAGATTGAAAACTGAGATTTTGGTTTTACTGTTCTTTTTTGCTTCTTCTAATAAACTATTCTGAATTTCTAGTAAGTGGTTTATGTTTAAACATATTGCTTGTGGACTTCTAGGATTATAGTCTTCACCAAATCTCTGTTTTTGTTTTTTATGTCCTTCTACAAATACTTTAGGAGGTAATCCTCCTGCATTTGAAAAGTTATCAAAAAAGCTGTTACGCCAAAACCAATTGTCCGAATCAAAATACCAAGCTTTTCCTGTTCCAGTATATGGAAGGAAGCATATTCCTGGATCAATTGACATATGTTCATGAAAAGTGGTAAATCCATTTTCCGAATAATCTGTTGAAAATTTAAAAAGTTTACCGTCACGTTTAGTTCCAGCTGGTATAAAATACTCATTAAGTAGGTGTAAAAAATCTCTTAATGTAATATACCAGTGATAATTTTTAGATTTATCAGAGTTATTTTCTGCGTCATCTTGTCCTTGTATTTTATCTGATTTTAACTCTATTGATCTGAAAACATCTACATTATATTTTTTCTTTATACGGTTTCTAGCAGATTTAGTACCCCACATAAGTGCCAGTAACATTGTAGAAATAGCATCAGACCAATCATAAGTTCCTTTTGTTGTTGAACCTGTATTGCTGTTTTCTTCAGCATCTTTTTTTATTTCAGCATTTGTAACAGGTTCCAAAATTTCCAATGATTCTATTAAATCTCCCATGGTAATTATTTTTACTGAACAATCATAACTGCCATCTAAATTATAATCCCAAGAAAAATTAACAACTTTACCAAATATTGCCTCATAGTTACCACCTGTTTTTTCTTTATATTTTTGAGTTAGGTCTTCTATTTGTGATAAGCTTTCTCCTTTTAGAAACTTTTTTGAAACAGAATAAATTTGATTTTCTATTTCTCCGTCAGCGTCTATATAAACATTTGCACCATATTCTACCAATATGTCATACCCTGGTCTGAAGTACAGTGTATCTATAATATCTAAGTCTTCTACTGTGTTTACTTTTAAGTTGAACTCAACTTGTTTCATTGCGCCGTTCTGTATTGACATGGACTTAATTGAAAAGTCCGTTATTCCTGGCATTGCTTTAAATCCCCTTATTGAGTTAGAGTAACTACTAGATTTATCATCTAAAAAATTTAAACCTTGTCTATATTTTGAAGAAGCGTCATCATCTTTCAGGTCCTCCCTTAATATACCTCCAACTAAAACAGTATTACTTGCTTCTTTAGCGCCTGCTGATCTATGCTCTATTAAGGCTTTTTTAGCGTCTTCTGTGTCTTCACCGTATATTCTATTTGCTAGGTCTTTATTGTCTACACCGACAATATGATTGACTCCTGAAGTTACTTTAACCCACCCACTTCTATTATTAAATAAAGAAAGTTCTTCTATGGATTTTGTAGGTTTAGAATTTATTTTTTGTCTAAATTCTATCTGTTTAAGACAATTGGCGTTTAAAGGACCTTCGAATTTTATGCTGTTACCTGCCATTTACCTATCATTATTAAGATCGTTAAATTCTTCTAGAATGTTAGCCACGTCCATAGGTATTCTAATTTGTAAACCCGGTGTTACAACTAATGAATCTTTTTTACTTTTATTTACTCCTGCTATAACCCACCATAAAGATGAGTCTCTGTAGTACTGCAAAGCAAGAGTATCGAATCTATCTCCTGCGGTAGTGATAACGTAAATGTCTGTTAAAGATTCTTTAATTTCCGGGAATATAGTATTTCTCCTGTAACTAAAACCTTCAGAATTTTTTAATGTTTTTATGTCTTTATACCTGTTCATGGTTTTAAAATTCTGATTTAAATATCGTATTCTCTGCTCCGATAAACTCACTACCATACTCTGGTATATCTTGATGTATAGGAGTGAAACTAACAGTCACGTCCAATACAGTAGGTAGTTTTTTAGTGGATGGAGCACCAATGGCAGACGATGGGTTTTTTATATCCATACCTTCTGTATGCCATATGTAGTCTGTATTCCATGAAAGGTCTATGGCTGTTATAATTCCTGTGGTATCATTTAGGTAGTCCCCTACTGTTAATGCTACGATCTGGCCTCTCATATACCCTCCTTCTTTATAAGTCGGAGCAGTAGCTCCTACCAAGAGATTAAGTTTTTGATATAAAGGTAGTATTTCTTCTTTACTACTAGCCGCAATTTTAAAGGACAAAGAGATAGTTCTTTCAAAACCACCGTAAGAATAAAAAGATTCTGCTCTACCTATATACTTATGTGAATTCCAATTGGCTACAAAATTATCGTTGAAAGAATCTAAGAAAGCTCTAAAGGGTAAGTATGTTACTTCTGAGTCATCTTCTTTTCCTTTTCTAGGGGTTATTACTTTAAAGTTAAAATCAATTAAATCTTTAAAATATTGATTTTCAAAATCATTTGGATCAATGATCGTTGTACCTTTAGATAAATCTCCAACTATAGGGCCTATCCCACTTATTCTATCTACTACTTCTATAGTAGTATCTTCACTATCCTTATCCCTTAGTAGTTTATTATTCAGATTAATAAGATATTTGTTTTTATCAAAACCAAAATTAGCTTGTTCATATGCTGCGTGACTTCTTTTTTCTTGTGAAACATAAATTACCTTATATTCAGAGCCTTTTTTGTTCTTATTTAACTGATCTCGTTCATTTCTAGGTGTTGGAGCTATAATAGTTGGAGCTGTGGTATCAGGTTGGTACAAATCTCTTTCTTTTGATCCGTCATCTCCATCGTCAATAAACTTATCTACATAAGTAGTGAGTATTTTACCTTTTAGCGTAGTATCGTTTGATTTTTCAATTTTACCTTTTAAGGTGATGTTGTTTTTACCGTCACTGTAAAGGCCATTTGCTACTTTGTTCTTATACTCTACATGTCCTCTAACCCCTGTTATGTACCCTCTTTTACCTGCAAAACCCTCTACAAAATGTAGACCAGTTCCAGATATAGGTACTTGTGCTAAAGTAGAAGCTAACTTAGTAGCTGTACCTACAACTCCTCCTAAGAGTTTTTTTCCAAAGCTAGCGTCAGGGTTTTGAATACCTTTTTCTATGAGACCTAATGCTGCTTGGTTAGAAGCAAATTTTAATGCTGCTGGAGTTTGTGTTAGTAATTTACTTATTCTTTTTAAATCATCTACCCTTTTAGATCCTTCCAAGGCTATACCATTAGGGCTTGGATTAGCATTTATATCCTTTATTACTAAAGGTTCAGTACTTCCAAACTCACCATAAGTCAAAGACTTAAGATTAGTATTTAAATCTATTAAAGGCATGCTTTAAAATTTAAGTATTAATTTCTAATTGTTACCAGTTCCGTCTACAGCTCTAGTACGTATACCTTTTTCAGGTAAATTGTCTAAGTAGTTATTACTCGGTTTAAGACCTTTTAAACTCAATTTAGACTGTTGTGCCAGAATATCTGGATTGTCTGTTATTGATGAATTAGCATGTAGAGTAGATGTAATTTTAGCACCTTCTCTTTTACTAGGTGTTTGACCTTTCAGGCTCAGTACTGATTCTTTTACTTTGTTTAATAATGACATGTTTATAATTTATTAAAGTTTGTTATATAATATAAATAGGACTAATTAGTAAGTCTAGCCCCTAAAGCTAATGCTGATCCTACTTTTCCTCCATCTAAGTAAACATCTCCTCCCTCTTTTACAACCTTTATCAACTCCTGTAATAGTTTTTCTACATTACCTCCTAGTTTTGTACCTCCTGCCATGGTAATTGTATCTTTTCCTAATGGCCTAAGAGTAAAATCTTCAACTTTTGCTTCTTTAGGAAGTCCATCTGCTTGGGTTTTGAGATCAGTTTGAGCTCCTTTTATCTGAGCATTTTTTCTGGCTACATTTATTGAACCCATTAGTACACCTGTTGGGCCACCAAAAGCTGCTCCTTTAGTAAATGCCCATGCTTTGGACCAGAATCCTTGTGATGCTACTTCTTGAGTTTCTTTAATCTTTTCTATTGCTTGTTTTGATAAATTTTGTTGTTTTAAAAGTGCGTTAGCATTATCTGTTGCTATTTCTGCGTCACCGCCGCCGAAAGCTGCACGTGCGAATCCTACTTTTGCTGCTCTATCTATAAAGTCTGTTAGTAAGTCTACTAATTTATCTAATGCTCCAGAACCTACAAATTTTTGCAAAGCATTTTTAGCTTTTTCTATTACTTCTTGGAATGCTTGCCCAGCGGTAACGTTAGCATCTAATTGTTTTCTAGAGGCGTTTGCTATTCCTAACTCATCTTGTAACTTTTTAATTAACTCTTCTTTTTCTTCAGCAGTTTTACCTACCATTTCTTTAATCTCTTTCTGTCTCTTAAGAAATTCCCTTTGATTTTTAATTTGTTGCTGTGCTTGTCTACCTCTATCGTGTTCCAGTGCATAAGCATCTTGTAGTTCATCTACTGACAATCCTGATAGTTTTGCAAGGTTTTTCATAATAAAAGGACGTTTTCTTTCCTCTTTTGTTAACCCTTTCATAGTCTTCATTACTTCTTGAGTAGCACCTACCATATCTCCTTGCATAGCTAACGTCCTAGCTTTACCTAACTCTATGTCCCTACCTAAGAATAATTCAGCTTCCATTTCTGCAGCGATTGAACTTTCAAAGTCTAAAAGACTTTCAGATACACTTTTTGTTTGAGATAAAGTTAACCCTAATTTACGTGCCGCAAGATACCCTCTAGCTATAGATTTGGCACTAAAACCAAATGATGCTTGGATTTGTCCTGATGCTTCAGAAACACCTTTAACAACTTGACCAAACGTGGCTGTACTCTGCCCAGCATTGATCATTGAATTATTCATTGCTAAGATATTATCTAAACCGGCTTCTGAGCTTTTACCGAACATTTCAAACTTAGAAACAAATTTAGCGGCAGTATCGGAAGATAACCCTAATCTTTGTTGCAAAAAAGTTACTGAAGTTAAAGAATCAGCCATAAATTTACCGCCTCTATCTAATAAATTTACTAGTTCTTTTTGAGCAGCCAAAGCAGCAGATGTATTCATGTAGAGTTTCCCAGAAGCATCTGCTCCTTTTGAAACTTCTTCTACCATTTTCCTGGCTTGTTCTTTTGCTACACCGAATGTTTGTGCGGTCTCTACTACTTTTTTCTGAAATCCTAAAGCTAAGTCTAATACAAATTTAAAAGCCTTTACTATAAGTTTTATGACTCCTAAAATAATAGTAGCAGACTCTATTCCTGAAAATGCAGCACCTATTCCTTTGCCTATAAGTTTGATTTTCCCTCCTAGACCAGAAAAAGCTTTTCCATTTTTAGCAGCTTCACTTCTCATCTTCTTCAAACCTTCTTCTGCATTTAAAAGACCGCCAAAAAATTTATTTTTACTGATTCTAGTAAATACTTCTCCTGTTGCTCCTAATGCTTTTTTAATACCGTCTGCACGTTCTTTGTCTTTACTTAATTGTTCCTCCTGTATATTAAGTGCTTCAAATGCTTGTTGTCTATCTTCCATGCTATACTCCACGCCCATCTTTTTAGCATGCAATAACTTTCTGACCAGAGCAGATCTTTTTTCCTGGAGTTGAAACTGTTGTTTCTCTATATCCTTACCTGTAAGTATTCCTTGGTTTAATTTTGCATTATTAGAAGCTAAAGTATCAGAGAATTTAGCAGCAGATTTGAATTGACGAGTAAGATCATTTCCTATTGATTTAATTACGGACGCATCTGCGCCGTCTATAGCATCATTTACAGATTCTTTAAGTGTTTCTCCGATTTTAGCGGCAACGGATATCATAGTATCCTGTACATACACGCTTATCTCATCAACATCTTTTTGAGTCTGTTTTTTAGCTTGCTGTCGTTTCTTTTCGTATTCTTTATCTTCAGCCATAGAGGTACTTCTTTCCTATAAATAGTAAAGTCTTTTATTTGTTAGAACCTTTTGTAGTATAGGCTGGTTTAATGTTTGGTCTAGCGACTTGTGTTGATTCACTCTTTGATGTTTTATTAGATTTTTCATATGCTTCTGCTTCATTATCAAAATGTGCTTTCAGTTTATTAAAAGTGAAATTTCGTAACCATATAGGCATATTATAAACATCCGGCCATGAATAACCACCGCCGCCGTGAAATACTATTTCATGTATTTGAGAAAAGACTATCTGCCTATAATCAGAGGTCAGGCCAAAAAAAGTCAATCCCAATCGGGATCTCAAATACCTCCTCTCTTCCAGCATCGTCTGTATAAGTATGCTGTATATCTATATCGGGTGAAACTGTATTGTAGTATTCTCTAAGAGCTCTTGAATCTTTTGCTAATAAGTAATCATTAACAAATTCTCTTATATCTTTTTTTTCTGTTAATCCGTTTACACTGGTTATAATATAGGATAATCTTGTGGTAACTTGTGTACTTGAATCTTTATTTAATTTTTTTCTACCTTCTATTTCTTTTTCTATATTTTTTTCATCAGCATGAGTTAATAATCTAAAAGTAACTTGATTATCTGTATGAGGTAATGGGAATTTAAATTCATTCTTTCTATCACTGTAGAGAGTTTCGTCTAATTCTTTATTGTCTAACTTTGAAAGGTCTACAGTAACTTTTTCTCCAGCAAAAGTCACAGTGTAATCTTTACCGTATGCTAAAACTCTTGCTGCTATCATTATAGCATTTTTATCTCCTATCAACAGTTCGTTTAGTTTAATGCTTTTATCTACTATTAAAGATTGTAATAGTTTATCTATTACTGTACCGTTTTTAATGTAGTTTTGGTTAGTTAATATGTCCTCTTCTTTTGCGGTCATATACTTCATTTCTAATGTACCGCTTGCTAGAGGTGAATCTTCGGGGTAGAGAAATCCTTTTGAAGGAAGTTCTACTGATTCAGTAGGTAGTTTAAATTTTGATTCCATAAATTTTATTTCTTTATAACTTATTCTATATATAAATATAAGAAAAATAACTTTTAGAAACAACTAAAAAACCCGGAAAAGATCCGGGTTCATTAACTTTATAAGAGGTAGGTGTGTATTAGTAGTTTAATACGCAGTAGTCCATTGCTACTGTAATGCTGATTTCAACAGCTTCATCAGATGTCCAGTCATATTGACCAAAGTCTCCGTTTGACAAAATAGCACCTTTGATGATCCATTCTCCTACGATGTCTCCTACAGGTCCTAAAATATTTAGAGTTAAATCCTTTTTATAGAAATCAGAGTATCCTGCTCTACCAGTTACTGATTCGTAACCTTGTCTTGCCCACTCCATTACTGCTTGAGCTCCACTTGGTGTTACTGGATCGTAAAGTGTCATGGTCATATCGTCCCATTCTCTTTTTCCTCTAATTTTTCTATATGAATTGATGTGATCTAATTTGATAACGTTATCGGTGAAGGTAGGAGCTTTTACATTCTTTACCATAAAGGAAGGAATTCCGTCGATAAGCATTACAAATCTGTTCTGTACTTTCGGTTCGAAAGCTTTAAACATTATTTCGTTTGGATCTAATATTGCCATGTTCTATTTACTTTATTATAAATACAGTTAATTAATAATTTATCCGTTAAAAGTTGCTCCAGTAGGTTCAACTGTGAAGTCTAGTACTATAAATTCTGCTGTTTTAGCTGGCTGAATAAATATTTGACCTACCAATTGGTTTCTGTCTACAACATCTGCGGTGTTGTTTGTATCGTCCATTACTACTCTAAAGGTATAAAGACCTTGTCTCTGTACTACTGATTCTAAGTATGGATTCACTATAGATAAAAATCTGTTTCTAGTTGCTACTGTATTTTGTTCAAATACTAAGTTTCTAGCTTGATCTCCTAAGAACTTCTTAAGCTCGATTAATAATCTTCTTACGTTTACTCTATCTAAAGCTGATGCTTTAGTCTGTAAAGTCTTTTGTCCAAATACTGCAATACCTTGTCCAGGGAAAGTAGCGATTGGATTAACTTTACCATCATACAATAAGTCTCTTTGACCTCTTGTTAATTTTTGTTCTGCTTGAATTACTCCAACGATTCCTCCTCTTACTAATCCAGCTGGTGCGAACCAAGGTGCTGAACTATTATCTGTAAATGCATATACTCCTGGTATAACACAAGAAGCAGGGACATATACGTTTCTTCCCGTAGCAGATACAACTTGTACCCATGGCCAATAAGAAGAAGCATAAGAACTATTTAATCCTGTTGCTGTTGATGTGATGTTGCTTACAGTCGAACCATAAGACTCTAGATCTATTACTGCGATACAGTCTCCTCTAGATTCTGCTAAAGTAACTACACTATTTAATGCTCCTGCTTGATCAGCATGTTTATAAATTAAACCTGGTGCAGATAGTATATTAAATATGTATTCGTCTTTATTATCTAGTATTGATATAGCATCTGTATAGTTACCAGATGTTAAACCTTGAGTGTTTGTATTTGATATAGATCCAAAGTAGTTAGCGTTAGCTACAGCATTGATTCCATTTGCATTGTAGAATGATCCAGATTCTTCAATCGGTAAAGATCCTGAATAAGAAGATCCATCTCCATCTACTCCTACTGATACACCATCGTTTTGTAAGTAATCAACTGTTGCTGAATTTACTGATGAAATGTATATGTAGTTAGATTTGTTTATATAGTCTCCTTGACTCTTAACGTATGTCTTAGTTCCGTCTGTTGCTTTTGTTTTAAACTGAGTACCAATTGCGCTTTCGATGTAATTAGGAGAATTAGGATCTAAACTTAAATTATTAAAAGTCTCTAATACTACTTTATTACTATGACTGTCATCACCTCTTCTTATTAAAAGAGAGAATGTACCTTTTTTAGCATCGACATTTTGGATTTGCCATCTAATATTATCAACTGAACCTGATACTAAAGCTCCTCCAGATCCTGCAATTTCTGCTCCTGGGTTAGTTACTGAGACTGAGTTATTAAAGATAGCTCCTTTTCCTAATGTTTTAATTTCAAAAGGTTGAACACTATCGTTAAGTGATGATGAAATGTGAGTTGAAGATGCTTGAGTGAAAGATCCAGTTACTACTCTTGTCATCAATACAGAATTACCTCCTTGTTGGAAGTAGTTTTTAACCGCTATAGAAGTTAAATATTCTTGCTTTGTTGATGCTGATACAAAAGTTTCTCCGAAATTACGTACATACTGATTGTATGATGTAACGATGGTTGGTTCTTCTACTGGTCCTTTAACTGAAGGCCCGATGATTGCAGCGCCAGCTTCTACTGGAGCAGGCTGGATAAAAGAAATATCGTTTTCTCTTGCAAATACACCCGGTGAGATGATTGATTCTGCCATGTTTGGTCTATTTTATTTTAATTTATTATAAATATCATTCAGGAATGTAAAACAGAACTAATGTTTTAACTATATCTGTCTATAATAAATAGGAAAGGAGGATGTAAAACCCTCCTTAACTATAAGTATGTAAAAGATTCTTTATTTTTCTTCTACAAGCTCTGGTTCTTCAACACCTTTTTCTTCTTTAGGTGCAGGAATAAACTCGCCGTTCTTCAAGTCAATTGAACCAGCGCCGTAAGATGCTTCTAAAGCGTCTACTAACTCTTTTTCTGATTCTCTTAATTCAGCTAAAAATGATTTTGCTCCTTCTTTTCTCTCTGAGATATTGATTTCTGCTAGAGAAATACCTCCTAGTTCGTTTACCAAAGCAGCATTCTTTTGCTGTAGTTCTTGTAACTTGTCAAGCTCTTCTTGAGTTAACTTTTGATTTGCCATAATTTAATTTTTAATTAATCGATTTATTATAATAGTAATATAAGAATAAATATCTTATAAGACAACTTTTATTTAAATTTATTCTCCAGGTGTACTTAAATACTTAACTACAGTTGTTGGATTTCTCTGTAAATTTAGAGAAGATGATACTGCATTTTTTAACTGCTGTACAGATCCTGAATTTGCAGATTCCATTTCTGATGTTATCCATGCAGATACTACTGCATTGTCTAGAGAGTCAAAAGAATCAAATGAAGATAAATCCTCTGTTGATACTGCTTGAGTTCCTATCATAGAAGCTGAGTCACTTCCTGTAGAAGCTGTTAAAGTATAATGTACATTGTAAACTACATCGTTTTCGGTATTTACCGGGTCTTGAGAATCTGAAGCTGTTGGATATGTGTCTAATGCTCCAACATGCCAAGAATAAGATAATGCCATAATTTTAATTTTTTTTACTAATTAGTTATTGTGTATATATATTAAATAAATAGCAGCTAGATTACTAAATCTATATTTGTATATTAAAGTTAATAACAGCTCTGTGAGTTTTACCGTAAAAAGGTTCAACTGAATGTACTATATCGTAAGGCCATATAAGTAGCATTCCTTTTTTTGGTCTAATATAATGTTTCATACCTCTTATATGAAAAGAAAATACCCCGCTATATGGATGGTCTTTAATAGGGTCTCCATCAGATAGGTAATAACCTCCTGAGAACATTAATGGTTTAGCTTCACTATGATGCCATCTACAATGGTTGTGAGCGTTATGGCCTCTACCTGAGGTAGGTTCGTAATACTGCAGCCAACTTTCTGTAATCTCTGGTTTGCTGTTATGTGTTATTCCGATAGAGTCAATTAATTTACAGAAACTACCTTTTATACGTCTTTTTATTACCTGTACATTTTCATCTTTATTTTGTAGAAAATCATTCGGTGGAGTAAAGAATCTACTTCCTATAGGTTGAAGTTCATGCTCTTCTACCCATTCCTCCTGCCTATCGTAATTTATATCGTAATTAGCTTGTCTTTCCTTATCATACTGTCCGGGTAGCTCTTGACCCATTCTTTTCTGTTGTTCATTGAGTACTTTATTACCTAAGTTGTAAACTGAAGTTGTAATATTATCATCAAATACTCTTTTAAATAGAGGTATGGGTGCTAAATGATAAATGTCTTGTATTGAGGTTTCTATTAGTGGTTTTTTGAAATTCATATGTTATTTTAAATATCCGTTATGAAAAGGTACATAGAAGTCTACGTTATAGTTTTTACTTTTTGCATATTCTTCTGCATCTTTTTGAGCTTCCCAGAAAATTTTCCAGTTGTCACTGTTACAAAGTTTGCTATTATCTATCTTTAAGTCTGCTTGGTATTTCATAGTTAATGTAAACTGAGTACTATTAGATCCTACTTCAATACCTAAATCTATCATTTCTTTTAACTCATGTACATTATATAAGTTAATATTGTTAGTAGTATAAGACCTATCATTAATTTCTGTTTTCTCTTTTACTTTTTTGAAATAAGAAGTTAAATTCTTTTTTATCTTATTAAAATAATCTAGTCTTCTGATTTTTATATATGTTTCGGCGGTTCCTGCATCTATAGAAAAACCTAAATGTACGTTTTTTACTATATTTAAAAACCTATCTTGAGCTCTTTCAGTAAAAATTGTACCGTTACAAAAAGTCCAAAATAAAATATCATCTCTATATTTAGTAAATTCTAATTTTTCAAAAACATCAAATATCCTGTTCTTATAAAAAGGTTCGGCTATACCCAAGATAGAAAGGTTCTGAACATTAGGCATTGCTGTCTTTACTTCTTCTAAAATATCATCTAATATATCAGTACCTACTCCGCTCATAAATTGTTCGCTACTTCTAGGGCACATAATACAAGCAGTTTCCGGTGTGGGATTTAGACCTCCAATGTTACAAAATGTAGAAGGCATGTTTAATTCTAAATCTATTGGGTACTTAGTTAGTTTAACCTCTTTATGTGGTATTCTACTAAGGTCGTAAAATCTTAAGGGACAACGATCATTATCACAGTATTCTTTATCCAACTTACCTTGTAGCATTGAGTTTTTTACTTTTCTTAGTTCTGGATTTTTAAAAGCTTTTTCAATACCGTCTTCTAATATGTTACCGTACATAGAAGACTGGAAGCAACAGGAATGGTAAGAACCGTCTTCGTTTATTTTTAATCTAGTAAAAGGTAAGCTGCAAAGTGCTTTCATTAAATATGTTTAAAGTATATATCCATATCAATCTTATTATTAATATATTTATTTAATTTTCTCTGTATCTTGCTAATTTTAAAATAGTGATCAGTTCTATCATCACTCACCCCTTGTACATATGTAGGTTGGTATCTATCTGTATATTCTTCTAAAGAACAATTAGCATAAAGTAACATAGCGTGCTCTTCTATACATCCTTCAATTTTATTCTTAACTGTTATATCAATTAAGTCTCTACCTAAATTCCTATTTGAGGTGTAAAGGCAACCAAAATTCGGAGAAGCTAATCCTTCTTCAAAGTCCCAGTTGTACTTTTTAAATTCTCTTTCTAAAACTTTAAAATATTCTAGGTTATAATCTAAAATTAATCTTCCTTCAAATGTTTCTTTAAACGAATCAACTGTTTCTTTATGTTGTGCATACAAAGGACATAAAGTTTCATTCTTATCTAATAATTTATAAAAATTCTCATCTAACGGTCTTAAAGCATAACAGTCCCAATCTAACATTATGACTTTTTCAAACTTCTTTAAAGCTAAGTCTAATGCTACTAATTTTTTTCCATACTGGGTATTATATGTTTCAAAGTAAGGATGTGAATTTTTGACTAAAAATGTTTTGTACCCTCTTTCTTTTAAAAAGTTTTCGTTCTCCTTTCCCCAAACGTATACTAAGTGATTCTCCATTACCGGGAATCTTGGAATTTCAGCTTTGGTTTCATTCCTTTTCCCCCAGTATGTTCTAATTATCGGTATTGTTGTATTCATCCCAATATTTTTTAAATCTTGAATGTTGTAAATACTCACCTAATCCAAGCTCAATACATTCTCTAAAGTACCTTTTTGTTTCTTTTGCTAAGAATTCAGGAAACATATTAAAATGTATTTTATTAAACCATACATGCTCCCAAATTAAATCAGTATCTTTTTTATCTGATGCTCCGATAGGTAAGTACCATTGTTCTGATTTTCCTTTATACCTTTCTTTGCTGTCTGAGTAGTTACTATTAGCTAAAAACACCTTATCAGTTAACGTATTAGCTTTATAATCTCCTTCTCTAATAACATGTCCTAATATACCTTGATCAGTAAGTAACCAAAACCATTCAGGTACATAGTCACCATTTGTTTCAACTAACTTTTTATGCCAATTAGAGTATTCAGATTTTAATTTCATATTATTTACTGCTAAAAAAGAAGTATTTGGACAAAGATCATTACAGTTGTAATTGTCTGGGAATTCAGTATGCTTTATTTCTTTTTCCCAATCTTCTTTTTCAAAGTAGTAATATCCTCTAGGTATTTCCCAATGAGTAACTGTTAAATCTCCTTCCAACATATAATCTGGTATAGGTTGTCTGATTATCATATCTTGATCCATAAAAACAAAAGGTTCAGTTTGGTTTGCTAGAACTTTTATTTTACCGCTAGTCCAAAAATAAGCTGGATCTATATTAGTTTTCGAATACCCATCTAAAAACTTTATATCTACTTCATCATAAAGTTCATTAATACCAAATTGCTGATAAAAATTAAAACCTATTGAATCTGTGTAGAGTTTTATAGTACCATTGTGATGTTTCCACATTCCTGCAGATAAAATAGTGTAAAGTATCTGGTATGTTGGTTGATCATAGCATTCTCCTGGTAATTCACGTGTAGATCTAAATCCATGTCCTCTTAATCTTTCTCTATGAAAAAAAGGTTTGGTCCAATTAACATGTATTCCTTTCATACTAAGTATTTAAATGTATATACGCCCACTTTTGTGGTTTCTTACTAAGATACGATTTAAATTGCTTAAAAACAACTTTATCTACATCAAAAGAAGGAGCAATATTGCAGTTTTGTACCATGTAAGGTTCATCATCTGTTTTTCTTACTTCTACTGCTGTAGCACCTTGCCACTGTTGGGGAGCATTAGCTTGCCAAATAGCTAAATGCAGTCTTTCCATTTCATGTTCATCGATATAACCTCTTTTTTGAATAAATAAAGTATGTTTAGGGCAAAATACTTTAAAATCTAGAGTTTCTAAAAACACATCTGCTGCATACCTTATAGGTAAAGCTTTATTTAACAGTTTTTTGGCGGAGTTTCTGTTTAATTGGTAAGCATGAGCTGAATATTTATCAGATAGTAGGTCTGGTGTATATATTTCGCTTAAATTCGTTTTGTTCTTACCTATTATAGGATCATACATTCTTCCCCAAATAAATAAATCGTAATCTACTTCTTTTATTTGTTTTTTTAATACTTCAAATTTACCTGAACCTATATAACTGTACATCTGTTTACTGAAGGATGCGTCGTCCTCTAGAATTAAGCAGGTTTCATATCCACTATCAATGAAAGCTTCGTAAGCTAATCTATGAGATAAAGCACAAGCTATAATATTTTTAGTTAAAAGACCATTAGAATCTATAAAAATAGTATTTAAAATACCGTTATTTATTAATTCATTCTGATCTGGTAAACCCTCTCCTGCTATAGCTTCTATAATTTCAAAGTTTGTAATATTGAAATCGTTAAAAAGCTTTAGAATAGTTTCTTTCCTTTCAGGATAAGTAGGTAGGTTAATAACATAGATAATATCTACACCTAAATCCATAACTTAATTTAATTTATACGTCTAATAAACTTGAACTAGGTATTAAATTTTGCAGTTCTCCTTTTAAATGCGTGTAACACTGTTGGTAAATATTAGTTAAGTTATCCATTTGTATACGGTTAACGTCAAGTATAGATTCACTAATATATGTCCATTCCGAACTAGATACCCATCTAGTTTCTTCTACTTCATTTCCATTATCATCAAAATCTATATAGGTTTGACTTGAAGAAGTGAATACTTCTTCCCAATGTTCTCTTGCGACTTGTTCTGTAGAACCTGTTAAAGGGAAAGAAATAAGTTCAGACAAGTTTAAAGAACCTGTAATAGATCCAGATTCGTATTCTAGATTATACATTGGAACACAAGCTACATTTACTAACTCATCTTGGTAGTAGTATTTTTTAGATCTAAGAGCATCGCTTGATGTTAAGAATACCACAGGGTTATACTCTACTTCACCTAACCATGGTTTTACTTTATAAAATTCTATTCTAATGTAGGCTGTTTCTGTATTACCCCAGTCTGATTTTAATGTTCCTTTTAGTTGTATTGCCATTTCTTTTTACTTTAATATAGTGTTAATTTATTTACTCTCCAACTTTTTTAATCTATCTTCTAACTTTTCAATAGTTTGTTGCTGTTCTTTTATACCTTCTATCAAAAGGGCTACTATTTTTTCATATTTTACAGCTTTATATCCATTTTCTCTAGTTTGAACTATTTCCGGTAACACTTCCTCGATCTCCTGAGCTATAATTCCGATATCTTTACTACCTTTCTCGTAAGTGTCTTGTTTATCATTCCAATTAAAATAGTAACCAGAAAGTTTATTAATTTTAACTAAAGGATTATTAATTTTTACTAGATTGTCTTTAAATCTTTTATCAGATGAGTAGTATGCTACTATATCAGCTGTTACTCTTAAAGTACCATTATGGTCTAACCACATAGCAGTCTTAGAACCTGCAGCATAAGAATTCGTAGTAGCAAAATACATTTTAGTACCGTAAGACCCATCTGATCTTACATATATTCCTGCTTGGGCAGAACCTCCTGCACCGGTATCACTAGCTCCGAATGTTATTGCATTACCAAAATGATCAGTACCAACTCCTGGATCTAAGTGTATAGTACCTAGTGATGGTCCTTGTGTTGTTGTATTCCAGTTAGCAGAATCTCCTTCTATGTAAAGACCAGTTGAAGGTGAAGATGTACCTATACCTACGTTTCCGCCAGTAAAAGCAAAATTACCTCCTGAACCACCGTGCTGATTTGCACGAAAGGTCATTGATTGGTATGAATTTAAGTAAGCAGTAGAAGCGTTATCGTATACTGAAAAAGTAGGTCCTGAGTTTCCTGTTCTTTTACCTTGTAGGAAATATAGATCATTTGAAGTTCCTTGTACATTTACACCTGCTGCTGCGTTTATAAATAATTCTCCTGACAGTTGGTATGTTGAACCAGCTGTTAGAGGTAAATAAGGTCCTTCTGATCCTCCTCCACTATCTGATTTAGGTAGTTTAATTAGTACCCATACTGCAGAGCTAAAGTCTTGTCCACCCTGCATATTGTTTGTTTCAGTTGGATATTCATCAAAAAATCCTTGTATATTATCATCGTTACCAAAACCTGCATGTTCATAACTATCTTGTCCACTAAAAGTTCTTGTAGCAGAAACAGTAATCTTAGCATCTTGAGCACTTTCCCAAGTAAAAGCATTTGACGTTGCTGTTGTATATGCTGCGGATGGATTTGTAACATTACCATCAGACATTCCTACTGATGTTTGCGATGGGTTAATCCATCTACCAAATCCATCGTAACTACCATTTATAGTCCACCCAAATTTATTATTTCCAGAATGATTTGGTCCAACAGATGCCATTCCGCTATCTGCTCCTCCAGAAAAGAAATATTTCCATTTTCTAGCTGCCGGCACTCCGTATACAAAATCTATAGTTCTTGTATCTCTCCATTTAGTAAAGTCAGTTGCTCCCATTATTCTTACTTCAGTTGGATAACTATCTCCAAAATCTGCAGAGAATTCAGTAGTAGTATTTTGAGATGTTGAGGTACTTAGCCCTGATACAGAACTCCAGGTTCCCTGAATGGATGTCATAGCATTTGCTTCAAATCTACCTACCAGTATCCATTCACCGTAATTATCTGTAATTACTCTACATTTCTGTAGTCCTCCGTTAGGAGTTTTTATTAATCTAATTTCTGAAGTATATTTACCAAAGTTAGTTGGTGTTGCCGAATTAGATAATTCTTGAGATGGTGCAGATGAATTTCTACCAAAATAAGCATTACCATTTGCCAATACTCTAAATCCGGCATTATTGCTGCCTCCAAAAATAGAAGAAACTCTCAACACTTGTTGGGTGCCGCTTGAATTAGTTTCTATATGTGCTCCAATACCTGAAGTACTAGTATTGTAGAAGTACCCCATCCATTGAGAAGAGTTTTGACTAACTTGAAGTAACCCGTCAGCTGGGTTGGTTTGTCCTATACCTACGTTGCCGCCAGGTTGTATTGTTATTTTAGCATCTGATAGAGTAACATTGTTACCATTTACTTCATTATTATTTGCAAAAATTAAATCTCCACGACCTTGCGTTGTTGTTCTTTTAAAGAAAATACCTGATTTGACATAAGTATTATTGCTAAGCATACTAAAACCAATACTAGCAGAATCACCATCTGTGTCATTTTCGTTTACTAAAAGTAAATTATTCGCATCTCCTGATACGTCACCAGTTACAGTTAATTTTCTACCAGGCGAATTCGTTCCGATTCCTACCTTACCCTCTCTATCTATTCTAACTTTTTCTGTTGGTGCGCTACCTCCTGTTTGTGTCATAAAGGTTAAAGCTGAACCTCCGTTACCGTTAGCTAATTGATGCACAGAATTTATTCTTGTTTCAACAAAATCGGATCCGGCTCCTGACCAGTATCTACCGTTCATTACAATAGAATTCTGTACAGACCCTGCAGCGGTTAAAGAACCGTCTGCATTTCTTAGACGTAAAATTGTACCTCCTGAATCGGATTTTAATTCGACTAAATTAGCAGGACTAGTAGTACCTATACCAACCCTGCCTGATTGCAAAATAGATAATGGTGTTTTAATATCTGTATCTGCATAAAATTTAAAATCGATTCTTTTAGGAACACTGTTACCTCCATTTACTCCTATTATTTCAGAGTATCTAGGGTTAGAACTACCAGGATTAAATAAACTATAACCTTGGAATCTTATTGATGAACCTGAATCATCTGCATCTGCATATTGATGGTTAGTTAGTACTAAAAGGTTGCTAATTCCTGATGCAGTACCTTTGCTTATATTTAATTTACCATCAGGTTCGTCTGTACCCATTCCGATTTCACCTTGATTGAATACCAATACATCCGAATAAACAGTACCTGCATTTTTTTGATCGAATACAAATCTAACATTACCAGAGGTTACTGTTTCTGTTAATTGTAAATTATAATTATTAGCACCGGGATTGTCATAGCTCCATTGTTGATATATACTTGATGCTGTATTTGATATATCTAGAACTGCTAGTGGTGCTGGTGCCCCTATACCAACCTTTCCGCCGTCTATTAAATACATTCTACCGCTACCTGAGTTAGTACCGAGAGCTAATGACCCTGTGCTTGCAGAAGATATACCAAAATCACCATTTGATAAACCGTTGATAGCCCAGTCTCCTGAACCCATATAAGCCAATGTTGTTGAATCTTCTTGAAATCTTATGGCTGGATGATCTCCGCTTCTTTTAATTTGTAGAATACCATCTACTTCAAGCTGCTCACTAGGGTTAGTTGTTCCAATACCAATTTTTCCGTCAGTGTTTATTACAAAATCTGCTACTGCTCCGGATGGTTCTGCTCCGGCAGTGGATAATTCCATAGTAGCCATATTAGTATCACTCCTAAGTATAGCAAATTTATTAGCTAAAAAGCCATTTGTTAAAGCAAATCTTCGAGCACTACCGGTGTAGTTTGTATTTGCATTGAATTCTAAAAAACCATAAGATCCATAGTAGTTACCTGTGGATGCATCTTCTATACCATGTCCTGAGATTAAAGTTATGTGTGGATCACCGGCGGTGTTGTTTCCATTTCTACCAAGTTGAACACTTCCTTCTACGTTTAGTTTTTTAGAAGGGCTGGTGCTTCCTATTCCTACACTACCACCGAAGTAGTTTTTCTGTAAACTACTTGCTTGGTAGATACCGTAGTTATTTGTTATCACAGCGTTTGATGCTGACACGTTTGGTGCATCGATCCTTAAACCTGCATAATCTGCAATAGTTGTATCTGCTGCTATAGTAGCACCAGCGTAAAATATATTTGTTTGAGTAGTACCTTTTAAGTTCGTACCGTCGTACATATACCCATAGTAGTATGCACCCGTTGGTTGATCACCTCTTATAATCATACTTGCACCTCCTGATCCTCCATGTACGTGCAAGACAGATGCAGGAATGGAAGTTCCGATTCCAACTCTTCCGTCATTTCTAATTCGCATTGTTTCAGTAAAAGCAGTAGTTGTTTTTTTACCAAAGGTAATACCTCCTGTGCTATCTCCTTGCGCTCCACTATGTATCCTTAATTCACTACTCTGTACTTCAATACCGTATCTATCACTAGAAGCGGTGTTATGGTAAAAGTCTATTTTTTGTCCAACATCCGTTGCAAATGACAACGGTGCTTGAGGAGTTAGATTTCCAATACCTATTCTTCCATCAACAGTTACATTAGCTACATTTATCCCAGGGCTAGAACCTTGTGTTTTAAATCTAAAGTAGGTATTAGCAGTACCACTTCCTGGGGCAGTTTTAGGTTGAAATATAAATTCTGGTGTGCCTGAATTATAACCGGTATAGGTCATTCTTATAGCATCGTAAGCTGAGGAGTCTCCTAAATTAGATAATATTATACCTGTTGATCCACCGCCTACTTCTAGTTTAGCATCTGGTGTGGTTGCTCCTATACCGACATTACCAACAAAGTAAGAGTCCAATGTACCGATTACAGCTTTTACGTTATTCTTACCTCTAAATGTAGCAATTGTTCCATCAGAGTTTCCTCTATTGAATGTTGACTCTCCAGTATCTACGGAAAATTTAGTAGCAGGTGCACTAGTACCGATACCAACGTTTCCTGAATTGGTATTGTGAATATCTGCTCCATTTTCAGCCCAATAAGTACCACTTCCTCCACCATTTCCAGAAGTACCTCCTGGCAATTTAATTAATATCCATACAGCAGAACTATACTCAGAATTACTTCCAACTAAATTATTAGATTCTAAAGGATATAGATCCATAAAGAAAGCGTTATTATCATCTTCACCAAAACCAGATGTTATTTTGCCATCCTGACCGCTATAATGTTCAGTAGCATGTACAGAAAGTTTAGCGTCACTACCTGCGGTTCCCCAGTCAAAAGCATTTGCTGTAGCAGTAGTATATGCCGCAGATGGATTTGTAGGATTGACATCGGACATACCAACAAAGTTTTGTGTTTTGTTATGCCATCTACCTCTACCGTCGTAAGATCCAGAAATACTCATTCCATATCTATTAGCAGCATTATTAGTTGAAAAAGCGCCTCCATAGGTCATACCATTGTCTGCTCCTCCACTAAAGAAATTCTTCCACTTTCTTCCTTTTGGTACTTTATATATAAAATCTACAGTTTTACTGTTACTCCAGTTTTTAAAATCAGTCGACCCTAATACCCTTACCTCTTCAGGGTAACAGTCCCCAAAGTCAGCTGAGAAAGCAGTTGTAGCGCTTTGAGCTTCTGATGTGCTTAAACCGGTTACAGATCCCCATGTGCCTCTTATAGCTGTACCTGCATTTGCTTGAAATCTACCTACTTGAATCCATTCCCCGTGTTCATCAGTGATGACTCTACATACTTGTTGACCTCCGTTTGGAGTATCCATAAGAACTTCCTTAGAGTTGAATATAGCACCTTTAATTTGATTAGGTCCATTTTTTTCTGCATCTTGAAAGTTTATACCTGTATCTGTAGATGTAAGTATTTGACCGGCAGCTCCTTTGTTACCGTCGTTGTCAATAATGTACTTAGTTGAATATGTTTTTCCTGTACTCATTTTTAATATGTGTTTCTTACTATGTTAACCCATTCGTATGTTGATGCTCCTGTTTGCATACACATATCTGCGTAGCTTGCGTCTTCTTCTGTTACTTCTATTACTGATACGTTAGTTACAGTTCCTTGAAAAGTACTACCGCTACTGCTTGTGGAGTATAGATAAAATATACCATTACTTCCAGTACTAACTTCAACCACGTATTCATACACTCCAACTGCATTAACATTTGCTATTTGTGTAAAAGTTGGTTTATTTACAAATAATCTTAATGATCCTGCTGTAATGTCTGTTATTTCAAATCTATACTTAAACTTAGTTGCAGCAGATATGTTAGCTACGTAAGAAAGTGTTTGCCTTATGTCGTTTGTAATACTAGTAGTTGAAACCGTGGCGCCTCCATTTGATACTGCCCAGCCAGTTCCAAAACTCCAACTCGTTGTCGCATCTTCAAAATCACCATTTGTTACTAGGTCAACCCCATCAACCTCAACATACTCTGTACCTGTTCGGTAGCGCATTGTACCTACTTTATCTACTGAAGCTGTATCTGTATCGTTGCCTATCTTTACTCCTCCATTTACATCTAATTTAGCTTGAGGCATAGTAGTCCCTATACCTACGCCATAAATTGTGCCACTTGGATTTTTTTGTTTAAGAGTTATGATTCTTGTATTTGTACCATTACTTTGTACTAATCCCAAATGTGCAATTGCATCATCATCAGGAGTTGTTCCTGATCCTCCTCTTCCACCTTCTATTAACAGACCGCGATCATTACTATGGTTAATCAATATAGCTCCACCTGTATCATTAGCATCAGCGCCTGCTTGGAAACGAGCTACAAGATTATATGCTCCACTAGTATCGCTTTGTTTTACGTGTAATCTAGGTACTACCGTGCCGAAATCTGTATTAGTAGGATTAGTAGTCCCGATTCCAACGTTACCGGAACTTTTTATAGTCATACGAGTAGCAGAATTAGTTTCGCTTCTAAATATATGATCTTGCGCACTATAGTAATTATTGTTATCAACATAAGGAAACCAGTTATCAGCAGTTCCATTAGAAATAACATTTCCTCCTCCAGTTCCAGCGTTAACTTCAATACCTGTAGCATTTGTGTTAACATTTGCGCCGACAACTAGTTTTGCTCCAGGGTTAGTATTCCCGATCCCGACGTTGCCTGCGGTATTTATTATTAATCTATCATTAGTTCCTAAAGTATTATTATCAGAGATTTTAAATTTATTACTATCGCTTCTATCAATCCCCATAGACATTGTATTGCCATCGGTTTGAAATACTACAAAAGGGTCATCAGCTAAACTAGACCCTATTTGTAAAGAAGTAGGGTTTGATGCTTTATTAATTAAAACATTTCCTGTAAAAGTTGAATCTCCTGTTGCTGAGATTGTAAGTCTTTTAGTAGGGTTACCTGAAGCACCTGTATAAAACTCCATATCATCACCATTCCAACCATCAAAATAGATACCACTACTTGGTAATGCTGAATCATGGTAAACAACATTACCTGAGGCATTTACTCTTGAGTTTGCTCCAATATATAATCCTGATCCACTTTGATCTACTGTAGATAAACCAGAACTAGCAGAAGCACCTGTGAATGCTATTTTAAAAGTATTTGATTCTTCTCCTGGTAGAGTTAGAGTCCCTGCAAAGGTAGTGTCACCAGAACCATTGATAGTTTGTCTAACAACGCCATTGGTGGCTAACTGTAAATCATAGTTACCTTGTACTGCCAATACTCCTGCGTAAGCATTATTGCCGGTTGCAAAGTTACCTGCTGTGGCACCTTCTCTAGCTAGGTAAAAACTAGCACCATTATTCTGCAAATCTAAAGCAACATACCCGGTTGAACCTAGTATTCTAATTCTACCATTGTTCTGAAGTATATCTAAATCGTAAGTAGGAACTGTCCCGATACCGATTTTTGTTGCTTGGGCAATACCGGCGACCTTTAAGTTATGAGTTAAATCCCAATAATCATCTCCGTCGTCAAATATAAAACTTGCATCTGAGGTTGATCCACCTCTATTGATAGATATACCTGATGTAGCAGCAGTTGCAGATCCATCCGAAGCAGTTTTATTAAGTACTATTATATTATCTTCTACCTCAACAGTAGCAGTATTAATAGTAGTTGTTGTTCCGTTTACCGTTAAGTCTCCTGTTACTGTTACATTTCTTGAAAATAATGCATCTCCATTTGTTCCTATACTTAGTTTTGCTTGTGCATTATAAGAAGATTGTGAACCATCAGCGGCATATCCAATGTTAAAACCAGAGCTATTATACCCTGTACCAACAAACCATTCTCTATCGGTACTACTGGTTGCAGAATTAACATTGTCTTTCATTTTTATACCAACACCGCGTCCTTCATAACCGTGCATGTTTAGTATAGCAGTCATAGCTGGTGCTCCTCCTCCATCGGGTGCATTTACCGTTAGGTTTGTATTAAAAGTACCGCTACCTGCAAAAGTTGCGTTTAAATTAGGAGCTAAAGTTAAAGTTAAATTTTCATTAGTTGTTCCATTTGCGTTAGATGTATAAAACCTCATTTCCTGGTTGTAACCACCTGTGTTTGCTGTTCTTATACTACCTAACCAATCACTATCGGCACTTGATATACCCCTCAATAACGTAGTTTCAGCTCCAGTTGAGTTAGTACCTTGTATGTATAAAGTGTCTGTAAGTTTTTTGGTCGACCCTGCTGATAGCGGTAAATAACTTCCAAGTGTACTAGGAGTAACTGCTCCAATATCAGATAATAGTTCTGCTCCTGTTCTGTATTTGATTATACCTGAGTCTGATACTAAGAATTTATCAGTATCTGTAGTAGCATTTGTTATAGTGTTTAATGTAAGCCCTGTTGATTGTAATGTAGCAGCTAAAACTGCTGCAGTTGAACCTGCATAAAAGGTGATTGAGCTTCTTCCATAAATACTTAACCTATCTTGGTCAGTAAAACTATTCCATTGACCTTCAGTTATACCAAGAGGAGCGCTAGTGGTGGTGTCTCCAAAATGTAATTCACCACCTTGGCACATCCTAATTCTTTTTATAGCACCTGTAGAGTATGTACCTAATTCTGTGGTGTTATTAGTATTCCCAACTATATTACCTGAAAAAGTTGCATTTCCACCACTTAATTTAAGATCAGGAGAAGTCCACCAAGAATTTTGATTTGTTCTTGTAATCATAAATTCTCCATCATATGAGTATAAACCATATTCACTTGCAACATATGCTCCAGCTCCAGTACCGCCTGCGGCTCCTCTTAAAATTATAATTGAATCAGCTCCGCCTTTTATATCAAGTTTGGTTCCTATACTTCCATAAGAAGCATTAGCAGGAGCTCCACCTATTCCAAGGTTAGAACCGTCAACTTGCAGAGTACCTGCAAAAGTTGCGTTACCACTTTGGTCTACTAAAAGTTTTTGGGAAAAACCAGCTGTGTATATACGGAAACCATCTAATGAACCTCCAATGTACATACCTCCTGCATTTCCGCCTGTTCTAAATAATCCTATTTGAGCACTAGAATTTGTTAAGGTAAATCTAGGGTAATTACTTGTATCGTTTGTTATGAAAGTACCAGTGTTCCCTGTAGCAATTGAATTTGTATTTCCATTTACTGTTATATTTCCTGCAAAAGTTGCGTTATTACCGCTAATTGCTATTGGCGCATCTGATAAAGAATTTGCTCCTGACCACATTACTAGATCATTAGTAGTTCCAGATCCATTTACTCCTCCAGCAGTAGCTATTGATGCTAATGAACTAGATACTGATCCCCAACCATCTATTGTAATATCGTCACTATCTATATCTCCTGTTACTGTTAGTCCGCTATTGTTTAATAGCATTTTTTGAGATGATATAGAACCTGTAGCATCGCTTTGTCCCCATTTCCATATTGGAGCAGAAGAACCTATTGCGTTATGTTGTGTTTGGTTAGCAGCGTATAATCTATGTTCTTGAGCACCAGATTGCTTGAATCCTATACCACTATTTCCAGTCCCATCACCTACTACTTCAAATTTAATAGTAGGAGAAGTAGTTCCAATACCGAGTTTACCGTCTACAAATTTAGCAGCAATAGAACTATTGTTGTATATCTGCACATAACCTCCTGTACCTCCAGGTAGTAAATTTATACCGTCTATAAGAGATGTTCCCGCTTCTCCTATAGTTATAATATCACTTGTTTTTCCAATTAATTTTCTCAAATAACTAGAACCATCAGCTGTATATATAAAATCATTTTCAGGTATTACTAGTCCAACATTTGTTCTGGTATCAATATCTGCTACAAATGTTCCACCTTTAGACCTTATTACCCCATTAACCTCTAATTTAGCACTAGGACTAGTTGTTCCAATCCCTACGTTACCTGCTACTGGGTTAAGTAGTAAGTCAAATTCATTAGTAAATGCATCTGTAGATAATCGGTAAGAAGAAGCTTCAATAGACACGTACCTAGCAGCAGCATTTGCTCCTCCTTTAATAGCTGTAGCTAATCCAACCCTGTAATCATCAGTGTCATTAGTATGAATAAACGTTGAATATGTTTTAGCGGTGTTTGTTCTTACAATTCCATTGTTTACAGCAAACTTGACAGGAGGTGCTGAATTCCCAATCCCGACGTTACCGGTACTCTTAATACGCATCCTTTCAGTATTACCAACAAACCACCTAATATCTCCAGCTAGTGTTTCATTAACTTGACCTGAGCTATCCCAATAGTATTGAGCTTTGTTAGTGCCGTTAGCTTTAAGGAAAATACCTCCGGTCAAATCAGATCTGGTAGAATTTATACTAAGTGATGTGGTATTTGCTGATAAGCTAGATGGTCCGGTTGTTCCTATCCCTACATTCCCGGCATTAGAAATCGTTAATGCAAGATTACCGTCTGTTAAGTTTTGCCAGTACGTATTACCATTATCCGAATGAAAGCCCCATTTTTTAGCAGAAACTCCAGTTCGTTGATACGCTATAGATACAGTAGATGTACCATTAACCTCGAATGGGTAATTTGGAGTATCTATACCAATACCTACGTTACCAGACGACATATCCATAACAAGTACATTGTCTGTGGCATCTGTTCCGTAGCTTCTAAACTTAATATCTCTAGCTGCGGATGCTGTTGCTCTTTGAGTAGAGGATAATATTAGGAAGTTATTAGTGCTATCATCAGTAATTTGGAATGCGTGTTCACTATCTGTTCCTATTCTGATATTACCTATAACATCGAGATGCGTACTAGGACTAGTAGTGCCTATACCAACCTTGCCCGTAAAGTAAGAATCAGTATATCCCGTAGCTGTTCCAAATCTAGCTATCTCTCCAGAAACTTGAGAAGAATATACAGTAAGACCGTTACCATTTACAAGATTGTACGCTCTGTTTGCCCCTAATGCATAATATATTTGAAATTGATCATTATTTCCTTCGTCTCTAAAATTCAAAGCAGCGTTACCTGAATTAGTAGTGTTTTGAATTGTTAACGTAGAGCTACCTGTGGTTGCTAAATGTAGTTTTGATTGAGGATTAGTAGTCCCAATACCTACGTTACCGCTGTCTGTTATTCTAAACTTTTCGCTACCACCTGATCCTTTGAATATAAAATCTCCGCTATTCCCTACTGAACTAACAATCAATCCACCTGTCGCACTGTCTCTTGATAATAATGGTTGAATAGACCCACCTGATCCAATTCTTATAGTTCCGTTTACATCAAGTTTATAAGCAGGAGCAGTCGTTCCAATCCCGACGTTGCCTGAGCTTTCTAAAAGAGTAAAAGCTGTTGTTAAAGTTGCTACAGCACCTGCAGTTCCACTTGGAGCAGTTCTAATATCAAATCCACTGCCGTCAAAATACAATGCAGTAGCATATCCATTTGCTCTATATTTAAACGATCCATCATAATATAAATTTTCTCCAACCCAAGAATTGTTAACCGCATAGGTTTGTAATTCTATAGAGTCAAACTTAGCTGTAGACAAAGTTTGACTTGAAGACTTAACCTCCAGTTTAGCACTAGGACTAGTCGTCCCAATACCTACGTTGCCTGATGAATCAATAATCATCCTGTTATTAGCACCTCCAGTTCTAAACACTAAAGCACCAGATGCATGACTTGCCTGGATATAGTTAAATCCAGATCGTAGCATGAACATAACCGAACTATTACTAGCTCCTATTGTAACATCATTACCTCCTGTTCCGAGGTGAACAGTTCCGTTTACTTCTAATTCTTTAGTAGGACTAGTAGTTCCTATACCTACCTTGCCGTCAACAATTAAGTTATTTGCTAACTGTAACTCCCCGCTTGACCATATACCTCTTTGAGTGGTTCCTTGTTTGAAAGTAAGTTTACCAGAAGAATTAGTTTGCACTCTCCAGTAGTTATTACTTGCATTTAATAGGTATATAGAATCTTCTTCAATATATAAATCACCTGTTAAAGGATTTGTTGAACCAGCTGAAAGGGGTAAGTATCCGTTTACTGTACCTGTTATAGATCCTAGTACATTTAAAGAACCGGTAAAATCATGATTGTCATCAGCAGAATCTCCAAATTTTGAAGAACCGGATTCGTAAATAATAGATGCACTTACAATCTCTGTATGGAACTCCTGTGCTGTTACTGTACCTGTGACAGTTAAATCTCCTGTTAATGTATCTGTTGTATTAAGTAAATACGAACCGGTAGCACCATTAAGTGATCCGATACTACTTTCATTGTTTTCAAATCTTGCTGATACAGACCCAGAAAAACTTGTGATTGATCCTGAAATATCAGAAGCAATTTGAGCTGAACTTGATACTGTGTTTGATGGTAATATAGCAGTTACGTTACCTGTTGTTACTGTTCCTACAGTTGTAATACTTGACTGTAAAAAATGTTCTCCTGCTACAAAGTTAGTTGTTTGATCATGATCTACCTGTAAAGACGATGAAACTATATTATCAGGAATATTATCTAGTTCAGTATAGTCTGTTGTTAGCCCTTCAAACCTGGTTGAAACTGAAGCAGAGAAATTAGTATGAGTTGTGTTGATAAATGAAAGTGAACTAGATATAGAATTCCATCCGTTTATAAAAATATCTGAACCTGTTATTTCTCCAGCTACTGTTAGTTTTTTGCTAGTTGCATCTGTTAATATACCTATACCTATATTAGTCCCTGAGTCAAAAATAATAGAATCAGCTAAAGTGTCTGTATCTGTAAATTTAGAAATATAGTTTGTAGTACCAGTACCGTCTAAGTCGTTTGCTAATATGCTACTTAATGAAGCGCTTACCGATCCGTGTCCAGCAATAACTATATCAGGTGAATGTATATTAGCTGAGACTTTTAAAGATCCTGTAACTTCTGAGGAGGATAGGGATTTATATCCTTTCCTAATTATAAATTCGTTGGCCATAATTGTATCCTTTTTTCACTGTCCAAAAGGTGATTCTATAATAAATAGCACCAGAAGATTGTTTACTCCTCTACAATTTTACTAAGTTATTTTACTTTTTAATCAAACTTCCAACTAGATCCTTTAGTTCATCTATTTGTTTTTGTTGATTTTCGATCGTGGTCTGTTGCTCTTTAATACCTTCTATCAAAACACTTGCTAGTTTTTCGTACCTAACACCTTTAAATCCATCTTTTCTATCCTTTACTAATTCAGGTAGAACTTTTTCAACTTCTTGTGCTAGTACACCATAATCATGACCTTCAAATGTCTCCTGTTTATCGTTCCAATCAAATTCATAACCGCTTAGTTGTTTTATTTTTCCAATAGCATCTTTAATAGGTACAATATTTTCTTTTAATCTTTTATCAGAAGAATAGTAAGCTATCACATCACCATCTGATCTTAAAACTTTAGCTTGAAGAGTTTCATTAAATTTATATAGTGGTGTAAATCCAGTAAATGTTGCATTTGTACCATGATTCATTACATGTTCATGAGTAGTACTCGTATTTGGCGTGCTTGTTGGGTTGACTGTAAAGGTTGATGAATCACTATGTCCTTCAAGATGGAAATAGTAGGTTGCTGCGTTGCCGGAGTTTGATTTAAAAGATAGGTGGTGTTGACCATTACTATCACTTTCTACTTTGAAAGTACCTGCTGTGTAACCACCACAAGTGGAGTATATAGAAACATCTTGATGGTGGTTGACTAATATTTTTACTACAAAGTTACCTACGTGCCCGCTTCCGTGTGATACCCCTGATAGGGTGTAAGACGATGCTAGTTGGCCATTATTTGTTCCTACTTGTAGTATCTTTACATAGGAATTGGAAATAGATCCTTTATTCCAGTATTTATGATGCTTAGAATTTATAACTGATGATGCTGTTATGCCTCCGTTAACATCTAATGTATTACCTGGGTTAGTAGATCCGATACCAATATTACCGTTATATTTTAAGAATAAAGAAGGGTTATATGTTTGATTTGAATCAGTAACTTCAAAAACTAATCCTGCTCCTCTATTTGATCCAGAGTCAGAATCAATTTGACTACGTATTCTAGCTGATTTGAGTAATCCGTAAGTATACGTTCTATTCTTAAATACTATTGCGCCACCTGAACCTGTATAGGGTAGTCCAGTTCCTTCACCTGTTATAGTGAGGATATCTAACGGTATTGTTCTATTTGCACTCGGGATATAACCTTTAATTTCTAATGTAGTGTTAGGACTAGTTGTCCCGATACCTACTTTACCGTCGTTTTGCATTAACATTACAGGTCCTCCTGCTGTTTGATTACCTATAACAAAATCACCAGTATTCCCCCAGCCTGCATGTCCTACAACCCAGCAAGTTCCTGTGGTTGTTCCTGCAGGATCGAGATAAAATGCCATGGCAGATTCTCCATTCTGGGATGTAGGGCTTATTCTTAAAGTTCCGTAACTTTGAGTTTTTTTAATATGTAGAAGTGATGCAGGACTAGTTGTCCCGATACCTACGTTACCATCTGACAGAATGGTCAATTTTTCAGAACCGTTCCATGGGACTCGGAATCCCATTCTTCCTGTTTCAGCTCCTGTACCATCTACAAAAATATCTCCATGAAAATCAATTGATGATGCATTTTTAGATCGGAACCTAATACCTGATTCTCCGGCATTTGTCTCATCATTTATTCTAACTTGCGGAAAACCTGCGTTAATTACATGAAACTTAGATATAGGAGCAGTTGTCCCGATACCTACGTTACCACCCATTATAGAGAATTGTTCGGTATCGAATCTAGTGTGAGCTGTATTAATAACATATACTTTACCGTTTGTATGGTTTACACTAACTGTGTTTTGGCCATTCCACGCCATGGCAACATTTTCTGGAGGTATGTCTGTTGTTAGTGTAGCTTTTAAAGTACAGTCTAATCTAACTTGGTACATGTTATTAGCATTCTGTGTAATCCATAGATAAGAACCATCGTAAGTGATTGACTGTGCCTCTAAACTGCTAAGTATGTTACCAGATGTGGTTATATGGGTTATTCTGTTACCGTCTAGTTTATATTTAGAAACTGCACCGTCTGTAACTGTGTATAAATGCCCTTCAGCATACTCTACATCATATGTTGCAGTAGTATTATTTAATGCTTTAGTGAACATTATGGAAGCGGTTGTTGTACCGTTGTCTAAATCATAAGCTACTATTTTAGCTCCACTTCCTCCATATTGAATACAGTAAAGATACCTTCCATCCCAAGCAGCACCATGAGGGTGATCAGTATTGCCATCATTAGGTAAGTTAATAGTTCCTCCTGTAGGTCTATTCATAGTATCAAAATTACTATCGTAGAACTTAGCGGTTTGCGCTTGGTAGTCTGTAACTATATAATGTTTTCCAGTCCAAACGATTCCTCTAACAGCTGTGGCAACAGTTTTTCCAGTATCGTAATACGATATACTACTGTCCATGGATTTATTTCCAAATCCTGTTATTCCTTGTGTTGGGTTATTATATAGATTTGATTGGTTTAAGAAGTTTTTACCGGTTGCATTTATCCCACCATCAATATCTAATTTTGTACTAGGGCTAGTTGTTCCGATACCGGTGTTACCTTTAATATAGGTTTTACCATCCGCTTGTATAGTAAAAGCATCTCCACTTGCAGCATATCCTCCAGAATATAAATCTGTGACTACAAACTTACCTTGACTTCCGGTATATGTAACGCCAATTCTTCCTACTGTATTGGTTGATGTTACACTGTCAGTAAAGTTAATAGATGCTAAACCTCCTACATTTCCACTCCATCCTCCGTTAAAGGATAATTGTAAAAAATCAAAATCTGTTCCTCCAGATAGCTGACCTTTAATAATCTTAATATTACCATCGTTAACAGTTAATAGTGAAGTTGGTCCTGTTGTATTAATACCTACTAAACCTTCTGGGAGAATAGTTATACGGTCTACTAAGGTACCTCCAGCTGATGTATTAGGTGCAGTTTGTAGTGCTAAAGCTCCACCCCAATCTGATCTATAATCATAGGCTTTTATACCAGCTAGATTATATTCTCCTACATTTGGATTAGTTCCATTATCATGCTGGTTTGTAAATCTTATAAGAGCTCCTGTGCTGGTACCAGCGTAATCGCCGGATATTCTAAGTCTTTCCTGTGCTACACCATTTACGCCTCCTGTTAGTGGCCCAATATGAAGCATAGTTTTAGGTGTAGTTACACCAATACCTATATTACCGTTTAAATCTTGTATACTTGGTTTTGTTTTATTTGCCATTTTTTATATTTTAAGAAGCCGAAACAAACATCCCTTGGATGGTATAAGTTAAGTACGCTGTGAATGAAGCTGTTGCTGTTGCTTTTAATTGTATTGTAAAGTCTCTATTCCCACTATTTCCTGTTGGATCTACTATCTGTGCTTCAATAGCGTCAGTATGAGTCCCATCTACTTGTCTAATAATCATACCCGGTTCATTGTAACCATCTGCACCATTATTTAAAAAGAACTCTCCAAGATAAGATACAGAGCTATGACCACTCCAATCTCCAAATGCTGTAATTTTTACGTAGCACCCTCTATGGTTTGACAAAACAACAGTAAGAGCATCTTGAAATGTATTTGTTATTGTCATTGTTTTAGAGTCAACTAAAAAGTTACCTTTAACATCTAAAGCTCCTTTTGGTGCTGTCGTCCCGATTCCGAAGTTGCCTCCACTTATGTATGAATCACCGCCTGTGGCACTAATACGCGCTGCGTTTTGTCCAGAACTACCGGCTAAATATAAATAACCGTGATTTGATGAGTCTAGTCCAGCGTATACTCTGCTAGCAGTCGTACCTACACCTTGAACAGCTATACCATTACTACTTGTACCTTTGACAGTTAAAGTCGTTGTAGGATCAGTTGTACCAATTCCAGTCTTTCCATCTTCTATTATAGTCATAGCTCTAGTGGTAGTCAAACCAGCTACACCTGCTAAAGTTGTAGGATAACTCTGAGCCGTGTTGTATACATCAAAACACAAATGAGCGCCTATCATTCTTATTCTATCATAACCAGAACTAGATGAATGACCATCGTTTCCTTTGTAGAGTATTAACTCAGATTTTTCGGTGCCTCCGTAAAGATATTCACCGATATAAGTTGTAGTATATCCTGCTGTAGAATCACCAGTAGTTCCTTTAAATGCTATAAAGTTTTCAGACCCTGTACTTCCTATAAATAGATTACCTTCTGTTGTAACATCGCCTGTAGCTGTTAACGAACCTCCAAAAGTAGAAGATAGAGTTCCGTTGCCGCCCGTACTATTCCCACCGTTTAATTGAAGGAGCATGTTTCCAGTGCTATCTTTAAATTTAAATCCTTCGTTTTGATTAGACCCTAGTACCATCCAATATGATTCTATGCCGATGTTGTTATTCCAGCCTGTATTAGTACCAAATTGAATCTTAGCGCTTGTGCCGGCAGTTGTTGGATCCGTAAAATGTGCGTTACCTGTCATAACACCACCTGTTAAACGTAAGTAGTCTCCACTGGAATCTGTTACATCTATTAAGGTACAGCTAGCTAAATACCAAGTAAATGAAGATGTTCCTCCTGTTACATATACATGACCTCCGCCATGAAATGTGCCGGTATTTCCACAATGTGATACTCTAGCATACCATTCCCACTTTCCAGTACCTGCTGTGTCGGTTAACCAGTAAGAAGTGTTATTACTTCCTTGGGCATTTTCAGCTAACGCTAAAGACCTTCCTGTATCTAATTTAGCTTGAAATATCTGCACAAAAGTATGATTGGCCTCAGAAGGAATATTTTGTACAAATCCTCCGTGTCCTGGTGATGTGGAATTGCCGTTATGTACAATTTTTAAAACATATCCAGAGTTATTGGGAGCTGTTGCTCCTAATGTAGTATCATCTGTTTCTCTAGTTATTACTACTCCGTTTCCTCCTTGGTTATTGTATACATTTACACCATTATTACCGGATAAAAATTCTTCATCAACATTAAGCGTTTTACCGCTTCCTCTAATAGAGGTTACTATAGGATTCCAAGGACCCCTGTCTGATCCGGCATTGCTTGACAGATCCAGTACTTTTTTACCGTCTATTTTTAATGCTCCAACGTCTAACGCTCCTGTTTTTGTTTGACCGGTAGAGGAAGTATTTAAAAAGTATGAACTAGAAGCTCCATCAAAATAATGTGCATTAAGATTTGTAACTTTGGTAGTAGATGTTACAGTAAGAGGTGCTGTTCCGGTTGCTACTGTGGATGTTAATGTAGGAGCAATAAACTTAGTTGTTGCTGTTACTTGTCCGTCCATGCTTACTTCTAACTCGCTCCCGTTTTCATGTTTAATTCTGAAAGGAGTATCCGTATTGTCATCACCCCATTGAATAATAGGTCTATAGTTACCAGTAGAGTACTCTTCCATACCAAAAAATACACCATCTGAGTTTGCTTGAAACTGTATTCCATATGCTCCAGCAGGTGTATAAGTAGGGAATGTTCCTGACGCTCCAGGAAGATTATCTGATTTACCTATAAAAATTCTAGTGTCCCATGCAGGTCCTGATGCATGATCAACATATAACATATCTATTCGTGGATCTGCACCGTTTTTACCTAAAAATAGATTATTTCCTTCTACTGCTAAGTTGCCGGAGATCAAAGTGTTTGCTGCTGTTAAGTGTATTTTGTTATCTGAACCTTTAACTCTTAATACTGAATAAGTACCTGAGTTGTTATTTCTTGCTTGAAGTCTTATATCTGCTAGTGTGCTTCCTGCTCCTGCTGTACTAACTCTTTCAATATACATTCCAGTAGCATCTGCTGCTGAGTATGTATAGGAGTTAGCTTGATTTTTAGCCCAAGTAAAGGTACCGCTGGTATCAAGATTTGCATCTGTGCTTAGATTTCCATTAAAATTTGCGTTACCATCAGAGGCTACTTTAAATCTTAGCTGTGCTCCATTAGTACCGTTGTAGAAGTTATATGATCCATCGACTTCAACTAATAGCTGTGCTTCTGGAATAGAATCACTTGCTGTGTCATAAAATCTTATACCGCCTATATTTCCAGCAGTTCTTGCTGATTTAAAGTCTAATCCGCTAAACCCAGTTGCTCTTAAAGTAAGCATTGCATCGCTGTTTGATCCTTGTGTACCATTACCAGCAGTTAGTAAACTTACGAAGGAAACAGATTTATTAGATCCCTGTACTGTTTGATAAGTTCCTAATGTACCTCCATCTCTTATTTTAAAATCAACAACACCGTCACTCGAGTCAGATTCAGATCCAATTCCAAAATCTATTGCAAAACCTTCTCTAGAATCATAAGCATACCCACTCTCAGATATACCCATTACAAACCTTACTTTTTCGTTTACACCAGTACCTGAACCGTATGTTTTTTGATTCATTAATCTAAGAGCTGTAAACTCACCGTCTATTATGTCAGCAATGTTTACTGAGTTGGCAAAGGACCCTCCATTTGCAGCAGATACAAAATCAGTTGGTAGTGTTTGATCTCCTGTATTTGTACCGCTTAAGTTAGATATTTGATCAGTGGATATAGTTGACCCATCGTGAAGAAGAGTGTGTGTTGTGCTTCCATCCCAAAATGTTCCACCTCCATAAATATAAGTGCTTGCGGTACCTCTTATATAATGTCCTTTTCCTGCTGTTGCATTATAACCAAAGGCATCTGTTGTATTACTGGTGCTTATAAGAGAACCATTACTTTTAGATAGTGTCAATATTCCAGATAGATCCATAGTCCCTGCATCTATTGAACTGGTTGTATTTAAACCATTACTTAATTTTAGTTTGTCTTTTAACCTTATTGCCATAATTAAATTAGTCTTCTAAATTTAAACACATAATTAGAGTTACCTGTACATGTTGCTGTATGAGCTATTTGTAACTTTAAATCATCTGTATCTGCATTTGCAGTACGTTTTGTTCTTAAATAAATATTCTTATTACTTGAAGCATGCCCGGCTTTATGTAATATAATTTCATCAGAATCGTTGCTATTTGTATTTGTACTAAACCAGGTCATAGTACCTGAGTAAGTTTCGGACCAATGTCCTCCACCTACTGCATTGTCATGTGCATAGAGTGCTACTACATAGGTACCGGTTGCTAGATCTGTTCCATTGATTCCTGTATCTTGCCAATCTGTTGTTAGAGTCAATGACTTTGTGGTAGTATATAGTTGATCTATATCAGTACCTGATGTCATTGTTAACCCTGTATGTTCTACATTTCCTTGTACATTTAATGAACCAGTAAAGTCATGATTATCGTCTGATGTATCTCCAAACTTTGTTGATCCTGAGTCGTATAATACTGTTGAAGTAGTAAGTTCAGTTCTAAACTCTTGTGCTATTAATGTACCTGATACTGTTAAATCACCTGCAAAACTTGCGTCACCATCTCCCTGTAGCTGTATCTTATTAACACCAGCTGCGTTCCTTACAACTATTGCATTTTCACCATCTGTTTGCGATAAGATACCGTAGTCAGTTGTACCGTCTTTATCTACTTTTATACCCCAATCATCATTGTCGTTAGTTACTAAAATACCAGCATCACCAGTACGGTTACCCGTGTAGTCAACTGTCAAACCAGTACTAGTAATATCACCTGCGACCTCTAATTTTGCATTAGGAGCAGTAGTCCCGATTCCTACGTTACCTCCATTAGGATTTAAAAGTAATTGATACGCTTGCGATAAATCTGCTTTATCAGTAGCTTGTAGCCAGCCTGGAGCGCCAGTAGCGTTTGAAGCTCCGATATCTAAAACGCCGTTATTAACCCCGTTCTCTATTCTTATACCGCCATTTTGAGTAGTTCCTGATGTGGCAGGTAATGAGTTTGTTCCTTTAATGTGTAATTTTAAAATAGGGCTACTCGTTCCGATACCTACGTTACCGCCGTTAGTGATACTCATTTTAAGATTACTAGCTGAACCTCCGCCTACATAGAAGTTCATCTTACTCGTATCTAAATTTAAGAACCCTGTATTGCCAGAATTAACCATTATCATATCTACGTATCCAGTAGAACTTTCTAATTTAGCTACTGTATTGGCTCCTTTAACATGGAGTGCTTGAGAAGGACTTGTAGTTCCTATCCCTACGTAAGAATTTGCATAAAGGTTTCCTGTGTATATATTTCTCCAAGCATTAGTTGCACTAAATCCTAGATCCATTGAATTATGTGCAGCAGGGTATACTTTACCGTTGAGGTCTAGGTTAAGTATTTGATTACCTCCGGCAAATAATTTTAAGTTGTTACCTGTTGCTTTTAAGTCATCTGTTAATTGTATACCTCCAATTACTTCTAATTTTTCTGCAGCAAGAGATGTACCTATTCCTACGTTTCCTCCATTTCTAATATAGATTCTATCTACATTATTTGTTCTTATTGCGAAAGCATGGCTTGAATACATACCGATACTTCCTTTATTACCATCTACACCTACTCTCTCTTGGTATTCTACAATGGTACCATCGTTATTATAATCTGCATAAGTCCTGTTAAGGAAGAACCCTGAGTAGTTTCTATTTGTTTGGAAAGCACCTGATGTACTATTATACTCTATGTCTAAAGCATTTCGTGTTTCAGGAGTTCTACCTATACCTACTTCACCAGTTTCTAAGACCTTAAATAAATCTCCACCGGCGTTATTTTTTGATACAATAAATGCTCTGTCAGTAGAGTCATTATTTGCATCCATGTCTATTCTAAAAGATCCATTTGATTTCAACCATCCACCACCGGAATATCCATTAAATGCTACTTTACCATCTTGTTGAAACTCTGCTACTACTCCTGCTCCTCCGGACTTTTTAGTATTAATCTGTAAGTTATCTGTTGATGCATGATTGTATATATCCCAAACCATTGATCCTGCTTTTGCAAAAACTAGATTTGTATCGTCGCTACTTCCTGCACTATCTAGAATTACTTCCGCCCATGTATTAGAATTAGCTAAAGTAGTATTCTGAACGAACCTAGTAGCTAATATAGTCCCATTAACATCTAGTAATTGACTTGGAACAGTAGTACCAATCCCAAACTTACCATTCTGAAGAAGGGTAGTTTTGGTAGAGTATGTAGTACCGTTATATGTACCGAATGTTAATTTACCGTTAGCATGATTAGGGTAGTAAACTGAATGTTCGTAACTTCCTACGCCCATATCTGTTCCTAATCCCATCCAAGCGTTAGCGTCTGCATCTAAACCGTAAGTCTGTATTCTTGGTCCTCCGTAATATGCTCCTCCTATCATTAAAGCAGGTGTCGCTACACTTGTTTTATTAACTACAAGCCTATAAGTAGGCGCAGTCGTACCAATACCTACGTTACCGTTAGTATCCAACACCATTTTAGTAGATAATGTTCCTGAAGTAGAGTTATAAGTCTGGAACCCTATTTTGTAGCTTCCTTCATTCTTAATTGCAATATCTCCACTGTTCCATCTTAAGTAACCGCCTGTGCCAGAGATGTTCATGTTACCAGCTACATCTAACTTGTAAGTCGGACTAGCTGTCCCGATACCTACGTTACCACTATCAACCAAAGACATCACAGTTTTTGAAGCGTCAGAATCATCAACTGCTTTTTCTGTTGTTTTAAAATCTACTCTAGTTCTGGGAAGATTACTTCCTGGATCTGCATAGTAAGATAATCCTACGGCAAAAGTAGAGCCTTTATTATCACCAGTAACAGCTCTGTGAAGTCTTAACATATCCACACTTGCGTCATCAGTTCTTGAGGTCGCTGCTATGCCATATATATCTAAAGTCGAGTTATTGCTTAACGTACCGCTTGTAGCTTTAGGGCCGTCAGCTACAACTAAATTAACTCCAGGACTAGTCGTCCCGATCCCGACGTTTCCGTTATTTAAAATGGTCATGTGGTTTACAAATGCTCCTGAGCCGTTTCTAGTTTCAAAATTGAAGGCATTAGTCGTAGCGGGAGTTGCATCTTCAAATCTTATTCTTTGCCAGTAACTACCATCAAGGCTCCCAATCCAGCCACCGTTTATAAGTTCTATGTTACCTTCAACGTGTAATTTCTCTGTTGGACTCGTCGTCCCGATCCCGACGTTACCGCCGTTAAAATATGAATCACCATTCGTGTTTATTTTTACGGCTTGTGTTGTGTTGTTAAACAATGAAAGAATACCAGGATTCCCTTGGCCGTAATTAATAGCGATCCCTGAAACATGTGATGCTTTTAAATGTGAATAACCACCACCTTGTTCTATAATTAGTGATCTACTGTATTGTGTGTTATTTATTTTAAAAGATAATTCACCAGTACCTGCAACCTCTAACTTAGCACCAGGACTATCTGTACCTATACCTACGTTGCCTCCATATGTAACAGCCAAAGCCGTAGTAGAACCGTTTCCTTGGCTGATATAAAAATTATTATTGTCAGACCAAATGCTATATGGGTTTCCGCCAGCATTGTGTAAGCGAATACCTCCGTTAGTAGAATTTGTTCCTTGAATATGTAGTTTAGCTCCTGGACTAGTAGTTCCGATACCTACGTTTTTACTTGTATCTATGGTAACTGCAGTTGCATTGTTTTGAACAAGTACAACTTGAGTATTTGAGTCAGAACCTATTCTTGTAGTATTACCTTCTTGCTGGAATATACCAGCACCAGCATTTGTATCGTTTATATATATATAAGGGTTTGATGCATTTGCAACTGTTACATTGGTTCCAGTTACAGCAACACTCCCTGCAACTTCTAACTTTTGGCTAGGACTAGTAGTTCCGATACCTACGTTACCTGCTTCAGTAATAACCATTTTAGTTTTAGCAAAATCAAATGGAGAATTGCTATTTCCTGGTCCAACAGCAAATGCTAGCAGTTCTTTATCGCTTCCAGATATGCCCTGATATGCGTGAAAAATGCTACTACCTCTATAATCTGTTCCTTGATTGTATCTTGTAAGTGTAATACCGGCTGTAGTGGAATTCCTATTAACGTCTCCTGTTGTATTTGTAGAAATATGTAAGCCAGAAACTGGATTGTGAGTTCCTATGCCGACGTTACCTGAAGAGTTTATACGCATTCTTTCAACATCCTGAGTAAAGAACTTCATATTACTGCTGAGGGATACTGCTTTGATGTCTAAGTCATCTCTATCGGAAGCATTTAATTCAAATTTACCTCTAATTGTACCTGCGTCAGTCAAGTATATATTATCCTCAGCTCGTAGTGAGCTATTAACTGTTACTGAACCTGCAAAAGTTGCATTTGAAGTAACACCATCTATTTTAAGTGAAGTTACGTTTGCAGTTTCATCTTTAAAATATAAATGACCGTTCGAAACAAATTGACCCCATTTACGGTTTGGATCTTGTAGGTACATAACAGGCGCTCCACCTCCTGAACTGTTTATATATAGCTGGTTATTACCTGAAGACTTTGTCATTACAATGTTACCACCAGTGTTAACTTCTCCTGCAAAAGTTGCGGAACCACCATTGTTAAATTTTATGTTAGCATTACCAGAACCATCAATAAATTCTAATCTATCAATACCAGTATCTTTGTTAAACTGTAAAGAGTAAGCATTTGCAGCGTTGTTATTTTTACTAAAGAAAGTAATTTTAGAATTACCAGTAGAAACGTTTGACGTGCCTAGTTCAAGTATTGGTGTATTTTTTTGTATTTTAACATTACCTGCAAAAGTTGCTGCTAAAGTACCACCGTCTAGAGTTAACGCTGTTCTTGTTGTACTACCACCACTTCCATTGTTATAAGGTAATCCAAAAGTCATATCAGCATCAAAAGCGTTGTTAGCTGCTTCGGTTAA
>Ga0222717_10000186_pt1 | contig 54923 bp, 53 predicted proteins | sample C33_18DmetaG_FD_165053 | JGI IMG/M metagenome (GOLD analysis project Ga0222717, IMG submission 165053) | Estuarine water microbial communities from San Francisco Bay, California, United States - C33_18D | ecosystem: Environmental > Aquatic > Marine > Unclassified | place: USA: California... | reverse complement strand
TGCATAGTCCTCTTTTAAGTAATGATTCCATCCGAATGATAATTTGGGATAGATCGTTTTATAGCTCTGAATAAGTTTTAATAAATAGGTTAATTCTTTTTCATTTTGATTATTATTTAATACATTTTTAACCCATTTTTTCTTTAATAACAACCCCTCTCCTGCAATGCACTTATCGATTGAAATGTCTTCTTTTCTTTCCATAAGCTGATGCATTGCTAGAGTTATAGGGGCTCCCTCTAAATACCCCGCGAGGGAGATTTTACTATCGTTTTTGATTCCATTTTCTTTAAAGTATTCCTTTGTAGCTTCAATGAAATCAAGACCACTTTGAGCTAAGGAAGCCTTGTGTTCAAATGGATGTTCTTCCTGTTTTGAATCACCATAGCCAATATAATCGGCTACTAAGACAATATATCCTGTACTAGCAATCATTGCAGCTAATGTTAATTCATTTGACCCTATAATAGTCAATGAAGGAGCCTTAGTTTTTTGATCAAGATCCCCTTGGTGTTGATAGGATAAAATAGGTAAAGAGCCTTTTGTTTCCGGAAGTAAAATAATTCCAGAAGCATGAATATTTGTATTGTTTACAGATTTGGTTCTGTAGGTTATTTTTGTTGCATTAACATTGTTAAAGTTGAATTTTTGTACAGTAGTTGAGTATCCTTTTGCAATAGCACCTAAGATTCGACCTGCAAACAGATAGTGGTGTTTACTTTCTACTAAGTATTGATTCTCACTGACATCATTGACCTCAAATTCTTCCTTGGTGCAAGAAAGAGTAATAACAAAAAAACTTAAAAAAGAAATAGCGAAATGTTTATTCATTTTGGGGGTGTAATTTTGTGTAAAGATATCCCCAATAAAAAACACTTTTAATAATAAGCTGCTTTAAGTACTACTAGAATTAATGAATGGATACTTTGAAACAATAAAAATCATCTTTTGTCATTTAAAAGGTGATTATGGATTTCTGTTATGTATTTTTACAAGACTTTCAAAAAAGAAGGGAATTGCTGCATCATTGTGATCTTTATCTTCAATTTGTATGTATTCTACCTCTGAACCACCCTCCATGAATTTTGTGTAAGCATTTAAAGAATTTAAAGGGAATACAAAGTCATCTAAGGTGCCATGAAAAAGGGAAATGGGTGCAACAGGATTCCAGTTTATTAGATCATTTTCTGCGATGACTTCAAGGAGCTCTGAATTGGACCCCTTGCTCACACCGTTCCTGAAATCATCCGTAAATAAGGTTGTTGGATTTAGACTAATCAAATCTTCTGAAACCGATTCATTGATAACTCCTAAAGCTTTTAAATTTGTAGCATAAGGTTCATTTACATAATAAGTCCAATCCTTTCGGAGTGAAGGATAAAAGTTATTGTAAACATCTAAAACCCATAAATAATACCCTAAAAAACTTAGGTCTTCATTAGTACTAATGAGTTTATTTAAAAATTCGGTTTTGTCATAAGCTCCTGCACCTGCAAAAGTTTGGGTAATATTAAATTTATTTTCTTTTTCAATTTTTTCATGCAGGGCAAGAGTAGCTCCGCCTCCTTCAGAATAACCCATTAAAAAAAGTGATTCTGGAAAATCGATTTCTTGATCCAATAAAAAGCTTTCCGCGGCCAACAACATATCATAGGTGTTATTGGCTAAGCTAGCTTTATGTTCATAGGGGTGCCGTTGAAAAAAATTGATGCCATACCCTATGTAATCAGATAGAATTGTAATGTAGCCTGTACTTGCAATTACAGATGCTACGGTTAGTTCGTTTCTCCCTAAGGCGCTATTACTAGGAGCTTCAGAATTACTTTCTATAGTACTATGCTGAAATGAAACAAGGCCTAATGGTGTTTCAATAGCTGGTAAAATGACTACGCCAGAACCAATAATGGGAGCACCATTTTCGTTGGTTGTTTTGAAGAATATTTTTGTAATTGCAACATTTTCGAAATCATAGTCCAGTGTCATCTCGGTACTTAGCTTAGCAAATGTTTCGAGAAGCGATCCACTGTAAGACTTATAAGGTTGGATTGAATCAATAATGTTGTAGGACTCAGTAACTTCTGATTTGGGTACTTCAACAGCAGGTATGGTAGGGTTGGGGTCAGTTAATGTTACTTCTTCTTTTGAGCATAAAACAAATAAAAGTAGGACAAGTAGGCGTAAGTGATTTTTCATTTGGGGATGCGTTTGATTAAAATTATATGTTAGGCTTTTTTCTAATAAACCTGCTAAAAAAACCTACTCTTCCAGTAAGTCGTATATCTCATCTACTGGAGTATTGGCTGGAAAGCATAAGGCATTATCATATTTTTTAAACCACGTAATCTGTCTTTTGGCATAACGACGACTATTTTTCTTAATCTCCGAAACAGCATGATCCAAGGCTTCTTTTTCTTCAAAATAGGGGAACAATTCTTTATATCCTACTGTTTTGAGAGGGGATAGTTCTTTATGCTGCAATAAATTTCGAGCCTCTTCTTCTAGTCCTACAGTCATCATTTGGTCAACACGCGTATTAATTTTGTCGTACAATATTTTTCTTGGACAATGGAGGATAAGCATTTTCGAAACAAAATTTCTTGGGGCTCTGGGTTTGCCTAGGAAAGATGAAAAAGGCTGGTTTGAAGCGACACAAACCTCAAGAGCACGAATAAGGCGTACAGGATTGTTAATGTCAACTCGGGTATAATATTTAGGATCTTTTTCCCGTAATAATTCTTGGAGCCCTTTAATACCATGTGTTTTATAAAACACATTGATTTGATTTCGAGTTTCTTCAGGGACTTCTGGAAATTCATCCATTCCAAACATTACAGCATCAGCATACATTCCTGATCCACCCACCATAATTACAGTATCTTTCTTTTTAAAAAGGAGTTCTAGTTTTTTGATGGCTTTTTTTTCAAAATCACCCACCGTGTAGATGTCATGAATTGATTTATGTTGAATAAAGTGATGTTTTACTTCTTTCAATTCTTTAGGAGTAGGAACTGCAGTTCCAATATTCATTTCCTTGTAAAACTGTCTTGAATCACAAGAGATTATTTCTGTATCGAAACGTTTAGCCAATTCAAGGCTTAATTTCGTTTTTCCAACTCCTGTTGGACCAGCTATATAAATTAAATTTTTAGTTGACATGATTGATTTTTTTTCCACATTGATGGCAATAGATTGCATTTTCGTTGTGGTCTGCGGTTAAACAATGAGGACACTCCTGAGTATTTGTGTCGATTTTAGTTGATTTTGTCATTTCTGCGGTAATAATACCTGTGGGGACTGCAATAATTCCATACCCCATAATCATAATTATGGAAGCAATAAGTTGACCGAGTGGAGTAATGGGAGCGATATCGCCATAGCCAACGGTTGTTAAAGTTACGATGCACCAATAAATACTTCTTGGAATACTCGTAAACCCACTTTCATTACTTTCTACCAAATACATAACCGTCCCAAAAATAATACACAATACCAAGACGCTAAAAACAAATACTAGGATTTTTCTTCTGCTTGATTTCAATGCTTTGAGTAGCATGTTTGATTCACCTATATAATGACTTAGCTTAAGAATTCTAAAAACCCTTAGCAGTCTTAAGGCTTTAAGAGCGACTAAACTATTTGTACCAATAAAAATTAAGGAGATGTATTTCGGTATTGTAGAGAGTAAATCAATAATTCCATAAAAGCTAAATACATACTTTAGGGGACGTGAAATGCTAAATAATCGTGCAATATATTCTAAGGTAAACAGCACGGTGATAATCCATTCAGCAATATTGAGATATTCATGATAAACTTGATCTACAGAAGCAATACTTTCCAAAGAAACTAAGATGACACTAAGAAGAATTACAATTAGGAGTAAAATATCAAACAGCTTGCCAGCAAAGGTGTCTGCTTCATAAATAATCTCATGTAATTTATGTTGCCATTTTTTCATGATTTGCTTGCTGTAGAAATGGGATTCATTATATATTTTAGATGGTAATATTAAAAGACAAAGGTATTAACTTCTTATATTTTTTTCGCCTTAAAAAGCTACGAATTAATTTTTGAGCATCTGGGTTGTTTTCCATGGGGATTAAACGTGATTCAATTTGGCGCTGACTTTTAATTTGATGATTTAATTCATGGTAGCCATATCCTCTGAAAACATTGTCCTCAACATAAACAAAAGAAGATTCTCCTTCTTTTTTCCCTTTCTCAAGGATTAAAAATGTGGCATGAGGATAGGATAAATCTTTCAAGAGTATTTGAATTTTTTCCTGATAGGATTCAGGAGATTCTTCTCCAACACAAGCGCCTTCACACTTTTGTATCCCATGATTAAAACAAGCTGTATCAGATTTTGACAAACTGGTTTTGTGCAAACAAATTCCAAAATTTTCGGCCCATCGAAAAAGGACTGTCTTTGCGGCTTTTTGACTTTTAAACACACTTATATACTTAGTGTCTACCTTAACTTGTTCTATAATTAACTTGGGGTAGGGTTCAGTGGTATCAATTCGAATTCCCATTGGAAATATTCTAAATCGCATGGCACGGTTAAACTTGGGAGCATTGCTTTTAATTTCATTCTGCTCCTTCAAAAGCGTAACCAACTCACCGCCTGTTAAAGAAAAAGTTACATGAGAAAGTTCTGATTGTATTGCAATTGACTTTCGTTGTGTTCCTGTAAGATGACTTAATACTCGCTTTTTAATGTTATTACTCTTTCCGATGTAGATAATTTCATTTTCAGAATTATGCAGATAATAGACGCCCATATCTGAAGGGAGTTTATCTATTAGAGTCAAATATTTTGAAGGAACTCTGTTTGGATTTTTGGTATTGATGTGTTCTTTTAAGATGGTTTTATGAACATCTTTCTCTAAAAGCAATTCAAATAACTTTAGGGTTACCTTTGCATCTCCATGTGCTCGGTGTTGATCAGAAAAGGGGATTCCTAAATTACGCACTAATTTCCCCAAGCTATAAGCAGGTTCGTTGGGCAGAAGTTTTTGAGATAATGCTACTGTGCAAATTGATTTTCTTTCAAAGGGAAATCCAAGTCTTCGAAATTCTGTTTGCAAAATCCGATAATCAAAAGCGGCATTGTGAGCCACTAAAATGCAATCCTCGGTAAGTTCAACAATACGTTTCGCAACCTCATAAAACTTCGGAGCACTTCGTAACATTTTAGAATTGATACCGGTTAGTTTTTCCACAAAAGGTTGAATTTCTTTTAATGGGTTTATAAGACTGCTAAATTGATCAACAACTTTTTGTCCGTCATATTTATAAATGGCAATTTCAGTAATTCCTTCCTCATCGTATTTTCCTCCGGTGGTTTCAATGTCAAGTATGGCGTACATCTTCAATAATTGCGTTCTCCAAATATTTTACTTCCCACACGAATCATCGTTGAGCCTTCTTCTATAGCAAGTTCATAATCTCCACTCATACCCATGGAAAGAATTTTACAATCAGGGTAGGCAATTAAGGTTTTATTAAAAAGAGCAGCTAAACGTTTAAATTCTTCTCTAACTTGATTTTGATCCTTAGTAAAACTAGCCATTCCCATAAGACCTCTTATGGCTACATTAGGGAATTCTTTGGCAGCATCAAGTAGTGACGATAATTCTTCTGCGGGAAGTCCAAATTTAGTCTCTTCCTCAGCAATTCGAATTTGAATCAAACACCCGATTGTTCGATTGTTTTTTAGTGCTTGTTTCTGAATTTCCTTCAATAATTTAACACTGTCTACCGCATGGATCAAGTGAACAAAAGGAGCCATGTATTTGACTTTGTTGGTTTGCACATGACCAATCATATGCCAATCAATATCTTTGGGAAGTTGCTCCCATTTTTCAGTCATTTCTTGAATTTTATTTTCACCAAATGCGCGCTGACCTGCCTGATATGCCACCAGTAAGTCGGGTATAGGTTTTGTTTTGGAAACCGCAATTAGTGAAACAGACTTTGAAAGCGTCTGATTAAATTCAATTATATTTTGTGTAATGGTCATTAAATGCAAATATACATTTTCAATACCATTCAAAGGAACGTTTTTTTTGAATATCAATGAAAGGGGAGACAACCATTCCACTGAGCAGTTTAGGAAGAATAAAGGTAGATTTTGCAGGAAGTACTTTTTGTTTTTTCGCAAAATTGAATAGATAGGATTTTGAAAATGGCTTCATATAAAAAGCAAGTTGATTTTTTGAAGACATTTTCGTGCAAGAATTACTTTTATTGGGTTTGTAATTTAACTCTGATTGAAGTTCAGAAAAAGAAGAGAGTAGGTAGTGGGTAATGAAATCAGGAATATTTTCTGACTTTATTGCCTCTTTGGTAAAACCAAACCAAAGGTGTCTTATTTGGATCACTAATGGATATTGATTTGTCGAAACTTTAACTTCCGTTAGAGCCAAACCTCCCTGTTTTATAAAAATTTGTTCTAGCTTTAAAAAAGTATCCTCACAAAAAATTGCATTAGAATACCAAACAAATGAATGTAGTTTAATTTGACTCTGATGCACTAAGTAACTCAAGGGAAAAAGCGGTTTTTGTATTTCTTGGGATAAATTAACCATACATTGGATACGATGATGTCCATCAGCTAAATGAAAATGGGATTGTTTTTTTGCCCAATTCTCTAGTACCTTACTTTGTCTGAAGGTTAAATGCCATAACTGATGGCGAATTCCTTCAAATTCAAAGTCACTAAAGCATTTATTTTTCTCAATTTCTGAAGACTTAATTTCCTGTGGCACAGGGGTTTCATGGATCATCATAACGGGTTCTGCTTGAATCTGTACCGTTTTGATATATTCCGTCATATGATCCACTCTGCTGGGGTATGTTTTTTCGTGTTTGGTAATTGTGTTCGACTGAATGTCTGAAGTACAAACCCCTCCCAAAAAGCCTATTGTTTGAAATTCAGGACTACAAATTTTATAATAAAAGAAGCTGGGCTTACTTGATTTAATATACCATTCATTATGTAAAAATTTGACCCACATTTTCCGAACAAGATTCGAATCTCGTGATCTCGTATCTTGAGGATGAATAACATTGATGAAATTATCCTCTGTTTTTTTTAATGCAAGGATTTCATCTTTGTCATAATTGTCCAATGAACGCATTACTTGACGTTTTGGCACTTTTGGTAAGGCAAATGTAATAGGGCTAAAAAGAGGCATTTTGAGAATTATTTAGCCAATGCAGGCGATGATTTTATGAGCAACTTCTAGAGCTTTTGCCCCATCTTTCAAAGAAACCAAAGGCTTTTGATTGTTGTGAATACAAGAAGCAAAATGTTCTAACTCTTGCTGAATGGCATTGGATTCCTCAATTTCAGGATTTTCAAAGTAGATTTGTTTTTTCTCTCCTTCCGCATTAGTCAGTAAAAGAGCGAGGTCTTCGGTCACTTTTGGAGCATCTTTTATTTTAACTACTTCTACTTTTTTTGCTAAAAAATCAACAGCGATATAAGCATTTTTCTGAAAGAAGCGGGTTTTTCTCATTTTCTTTAAGGAGATTCTACTTGCAGTTAAATTTGCAACACAACCATTTTCAAATTCGATACGGGCATTGCTAATATCCGGAGTTTCGCTGATTACGGAAACACCTGAGGCATCTATTCGTTTTATAGGGGAGTTGACCACACTCAAAATAATATCAATATCATGAATCATTAAATCCAAAACAACCGAAACATCCGTACCTCTGGGATTGAATTCTGCAAGACGATGGGCTTCTATGAATAAGGGTGAGGTTATTGAACTAATTACGGATTGAAATGCGGGATTGAATCGCTCTACATGTCCTACCTGTCCCAAAACACCTTTAGAGTTTGCTAGGGCAACTAATCTGGCGGATTCCTCATCAGTTTTCGCTAAAGGTTTTTCAATAAACACATGCTTTTTTGCATGAATTGCTAAGGATGCCATTTCAAAATGGGAAAGGGTCGGAGTAACAATGTCCACAACATCAGAGGCTTGGATCAAAGCTTCTGCACTATCAAAAACATGATAATCATAATCAGAAGTTAAAGCAGCAACGGTTTTAGGATTTGGATCATAAAAACCAACTAATTCATAGTGCTCTGAAGCAGCCGCAATTCGCAAATGAATTTTCCCTAAATGTCCTGCACCGAGTATCCCTATTTTGAGCATTTTGTAAAATGATTAAAGTCAAAAATACAATCTAATTGTCAAATTTTAAGAAAACAGCGCTATTTTTGTTTTCAATGAATGAAACAACCAAACACCAAGGTCAAAGACGACATCTCATAGAATCACTTAGGACGAAAGGAATTGAATCAGAAAGAGTTCTGAATGCCATGTTGGCTGTTCCTAGACACCTTTTTATGGACCCTAGTTTAATCAACTTTGCTTATGAAGATAATGCCTATCCCATAGCTGCTGAGCAAACGATTTCTCAACCGTATACCGTTGCTTTTCAATCGGAATTATTAGCCGTATCTGAAACCCACAAAGTGTTGGAAATTGGAACAGGGTCAGGATATCAGACCGCTGTTTTATTGGGTCTTTCTGCTCATGTATATACGATTGAACGTCAGCAAGCATTATTCAAACAAACACAACGCCTTTTTTCTCAATTAGGCTACCGTCCCAAAAAACATCTTTTTGGGGACGGCTACAAGGGCCTCCCCACAGAGGCACCTTTTGATAGAATCATCGTTACGGCAGGAGCGCCTCAAGTACCCAAAGCTTTATTGAACCAACTGGCGATAGGAGGAAAGTTGGTTATACCTATTGGTGATAAAGAGCAAATCATGACTCGGTTTATTCGTACTTCTAGGGTTTCTTTTGATAAAGAAGAATTTGGCCGTTTTCGTTTTGTCCCATTACTAGAAAATAAAAATTAATTTTCTCATCCTTTAGCATTGTACTCTCTGAAAAAAATATAATTTCGTTTATATTTTTCAGCCCATGTTATTTGATAACACCCAAAAAGCTTATCATTTAAAATCTGACAAGCAGCTTCATAAAGCCTATTATTTATTCCAATTGATCTCCAATCAAACGCTAGTAATTTTAGGAAGCTGGTTTGCTAAACTTGCTTTAAAGTTGAAATTACCAATAGCTCCACTTTTTAAGGCTACTGTTTTTTCTCAGTTTTGTGCTGGATTGAATAAAGAGGAATCTTTATCGCTAGTAAAAAAGCTGAAATCATATAAAATTCAATCGTATTTGCATTTTGCAGCTGAAGAATCTAAAACTGAGCAAGGGATGGATCTTAGTTTGGAAAACACATTAGAAACCCTTTCTTTTTCAAAAGAAACTTCTTCCTTACCCTTTTCAGTTTTTAAAGCTACCGCATTTGGACCTATATCCCTGTTTGAAAAAAAGAGTGCTAAGAGAGCTTTTACAACGGTAGAAAAGGAGACTTGGGATCGAGTTTTAAAACGAATTTACAAATGTTGTGATACTGCAAAAAAATTGAATATTAATCTTCTTATTGATGCAGAGGAATCATGGTTTCAGGATGCTATAGATGAAATTGCCGAGGATTTAATGGAAAAGTATAATAAGAAAACTCCCTTGATCTATACAACCCTTCAGATGTATCGAAAAGACCGATTAGATTATTTGAAAAAGCTACAAGATAAAGCAACGAAAAAGGGATTCAAAATCGGTATTAAACTCGTTCGAGGAGCCTATATTGAGAAGGAGAATTCAAGAGCAATTCAGTCAGGAGTGAGTTCCCCCATTTGTGATTCAAAACAATTGACCGACATTAATTTTAACACAGGCTTAGATTTTATACTTGGACATCTTGAGGAAAGTAGTTTGTTTTTAGGTTCACATAACGAATCGAGTGTACAAAGAGTGATTGACTGGATGACTGAAAATAAGATTGAAAAAGACCATCCTCATATTTGGTTTTCGCAATTATTGGGAATGGCAGATCATATTTCTTTTAACCTTGCTTTTGAAGGGTATCGAGTAGTTAAATATCTTCCCTACGGACCTGTGGAGGAGGTAATCCCTTATTTAATAAGAAGAGCCGAAGAAAACACATCAGTAAGCGGACAAACCCCCCGGGAGTTGAGTTTGATTAAGAAAGAATTGAAACGAAGAAAAACTAAGACTTCTCGTAGCGAATAAGAAAAAGTGTCTTCGCACAATTACTAACTTCAAAAGCATTTATGGGTTGAGATTCTATTTCTATATAATATAGACGACATGAATCTCTTTTGGTGTCACTTTTTGAAAAGTTGACATGCCCTTGCTCAATATATCTCCTGAGTAAACTGTCTGTTAATTGAGGAAATTGTTCCTGAAGTTTAGCAGGAATTTCAATTTCTTTTTGAAGAAGATTGTCCTTTACTCGTGCAGAAGGAGTGTAGTTGCAACTTGTTTTTTTGCCGTTAAAAATAAAGGCTAAAAAGATTAGACCAACAGAGAAGCCTCCTAAATAATAGCCAAAACGGTATAAAATTTTCATTAAATTATTTGTTTTAATTTTCGTGTAGTTTCATTCACTACCTCTAACCGATAATGATCAAATTCTAAAGGAAGGTGTTGCTTTATTACTTCGGCCCATTCAAGTAAGCACAGCGAACCCGATTCAAAATATTCTTCAACACCAAAATCAATCGCTTCATCTGGGTCTTCCAAACGATAAAAATCAAAATGATAAATAGGACCAGAATTACTTTGGTAGGAGTTGACCAATGAAAATGTAGGACTACTTGTGGTTTCATCAACCCCTAATTTCTTACAAAGTTCGGAAATCAAAGTTGTTTTGCCTGCTCCCATGGATCCGTCGATACGAATCACATTATGCTTTTTGTTCTCCAAAATACTCTGGATGGCAAGGTCAATAGTCTCTTTATTAAAGATGATTTCCATGCAGTAAAGGTAAGGCTAACGGGGACTTAAAACAACAAAAGGAATGATCATTTCTTCCATAGAAACTCCTCCGTGTTGAAAAGTGTTTTTAAAAAAGTTTACAAAATGATTGTAGTTGTTTTTATAGACAAAGTAATAATCTCCTTGAGCAAAAATAAAAGGACTGTTTAGAGATACGGAAGGCAATTGAAATGTGTGAGGGTCTTTGCACTCCAAAACATTTTTGGTTTCATAACTTAAGCTTCTTCCTGTTTTATAACGAAGATTCAGACTGGTTTCACGGTCACCAACAACGGCGGAAGGATGCCCCACATTAATTGTACCATGGTCTGTAGTTAAAAGTACTTTAAACCCAAGGGAAGCTGCTTTTTTCAGTAAATCTTTTAGCGGACTGTTCTTAAACCAGCTAAGCGTAATAGAACGGTAAGCTTTGTTGTCTGGAGCCAATTCCTTAATAACCTCCATTTCAGTTTTGGCATGTGAAATCATATCCACAAAGTTGTAGACTACTGTGGTTAAGCCTTCGTGGGTGTGGTTCTGTAAGTTTTTAATTAGCTGTTGACTATGTTGTAATTGTGTGATTTTGTGATAGCTAATTGGGCGTTTAAAGTTTAATCGTTCCCATTGGGCTTCTAACAATTCCTTTTCATATAAATTTTTGCCTCCTTCATCAGTGTCACTTTTCCACCATTGAGGAAATCGACGTTCAATCTCTAGAGGGGTAAGTCCAGAAAAAAATGAATTTCTGGCATATTGTGTGGCAGTAGGTAAAATGCTAAAATAAGTATACTCTTGTTCAATTGTGAAATTACTCCTGAGTTCAGGAACGATGGTTTTCCATTGATCATATCGAAGATTATCAATTAAAACGAGTAGCGTAGGTTGGTTTTCTCTTATTTCAGGGACAACATGTTTTTGAAATACATTGTGTGATAGCGTAGGACCGACTTCACCTTGCATCCAGTTAGGATAATTTGACCTGATAAATTTTGCGAATTGAGCATTGGCTTCTTTCTTTTGCGTTTCAAAAATATCAAAGAAACTGTTGTCTTCAAGTGTCTCCAATTCAAGTTCCCAATACATTAGCTTTTTAAAATACCCAATCCAATCTTCAAACGATTCTAAATCCATTAATGACTGTGCAATTCTACCAAACTCTTGTTGGTAACTTTGCGTCGTTTTTTCAGCAACAAGGTTTTTCTGATTTAATATTTTTTTGAGTGATAGTAATATTTGGTGAGGATTTACGGGTTTTATTAGATAATCTGATATTTTAGATCCAATGGCATCCTCCATGATTTGTTCTTCCTCGTTTTTCGTAATCATTATTACTGGAAGGTTCGGTTTTCTGTTTTTGATTCCGACTAAAGTTTCTAAGCCGTTCAGTCCGGGCATATTTTCGTCCAATAAAATTACATCGTAATGCTGAACTTCAATTAAATCAAGCGCATCTTGTCCATTGGTACAAGGGGTAGTCGTATATCCTCGATCATCCAAAAAAAGAAAGTGTGGTTTGAGCATTTCAATCTCATCATCAACCCATAAAATTTTGATACGTTCCATTTGTTATCTTTGTTAAAAATTCGATTGAAGCGTGCGAAGCAAATACCCTTTATTTAACGACCCAATTTATGGATTTATTGCCATTCAATCTGAATTGATCTTACAACTTATCAATCACCCCTATTTCCAACGTCTTAGACGAATTTCTCAAATGGGCTTGTCCAGTTTGGTTTATCCAGGGGCACATCATACCCGTTTTGAACACGCAATAGGAGCCATGCATATCATGCAAAATGCAATCACAGTGCTAACAAACAAGGGGATTAAGATTAGTATGGAAGAACAAGAAGCGATGCAGATTGCGATTTTATTACACGATATAGGACATGGTCCTTTTTCTCATGCTACAGAAAAAGCCCTTTTACCCGGAGTGCATCATGAGGAAGTTTCCATTCGAGTTATTAAAATGTTGAATAAAGAATTTGATGGTGCGTTAGATTTGGCGCTTCAAATTTTTAGAAATGAATATCCCAGAAAATTTATGCATCAACTGGTTTCGGGGCAAGTGGATGTGGATCGACTAGATTACCTCAAGAGAGATAGTTTTTACACAGGGGTGACAGATGGAAATATCAATACAGATCGAATTGTTGCCATGATGAATGTTGCAGAAGAAAGACTGGTCTTTGAAAGTAAAGGAGTTCATTCTCTTGAAAAATTTTTACTGGCAAGACGGTTAATGTATTGGCAGGTATATCTTCATAAAACTAGTCTGGCCGCAGAGCTAATTCTTATTAAAACACTCACCCGATTTAGAGTTTTGCTTGAAAGTGGAAATGAAACCATAATGGATACCCATGTGCTTTATCCTTTTTTTAAGATTGACAAGGATACTCCCTTGAATGAAAGCATATTGTCAAAGTATCTTATTCTTGATGATTCAGATGTTTTATCTCTTTTAAAAAGTTGGGTTCATCATGAAGATATAGTTTTGAGTAGCTTGTCTAAACAGTTAATAAATAGAAACTTGCCAAAGGTTAAATTGCAGTCGATTCCTTTTGAAGAGAAAGCCTTGGAAAAGAAAAAGAAGCGCTTAAAACACACCAATTTATCGGCAACTATACTAGATAATTTTGTTTTTACAGGAAGCGTTTCAAACCAAACTTATATTTCGGATCAAGCTCAAATTTTACTTCAAGAAAGATCAGGCAAGATTAATTCAATTGCAAAATCCATAGACTATTTAGATTTCGAACAGTTCTCCAAGCCCATTCATAAATATTATTTGTGTTACCCCAAAAGCAAATAGTTCCCCATAAATCCCTATTTTTGCAGCATGAATTTATCCCTTAAAGAGATAGCCACAAAATTCAAAGGCTCAATTGAAGGTGAGATTGATTTTAAGGTCAATCAACTTTCAAAAATTGAAACGGCTCAACCGGGTTCATTAAGCTTTTTGGCTCATAAGAAATACACCCCTTTTTTATACAAAACAAAGGCTTCTGCAATTTTAATTCAAAAAGACTTTGTATTGGAATCTCCTGTGGACAGTACGCTAATTAGAGTTGACGATCCTTATGTGGCATTTACCACACTTTTGATGGAGGAAGCAAAAGAGAAACAAAAACCTTTAATCGGAATACATGAAAGTGCGGTAATTCATCCTTTGGCAAAATTAGCAGAAGATGTTTATGTTGGAGCTAATGTTACTCTTGGAGACTGTATTTTAGAATCTGGGGCTCAAATTCATTCCAACTGTTTTGTTGGAGATCAAGTCCTATTAGGAAAGAACACAACTTTAAAACCGAATGTTACAATATTGAATCAATCTGAGATTGGAGCCAATTGTACTTTTCATAGTGGGGTAATTATTGGTTCTGATGGATTTGGATTTGCACCACAAGTATCAGGCGCATACCTCAAAATACCACAATTAGGAAAAGTCGTGATCCAAGACCATGTTGAAATTGGTGCAAACTCGACTGTAGACCGTGCGACTTTAGGAGAGACCCTAATCAAAACTGGAGTCAAGCTGGATAATATGGTACAGATTGCACACAACGTAGAAATTGGTGAACATACCGTGATTGCAGCACAAACAGGAATTGCAGGATCAACTAAAATCGGTTCTCGATGTGTTATTGGAGGTCAAGTTGGATTTGCAGGGCATTTAACCATCGGTGATGGAGTGCAATTGCAAGGACAGACCGGTGTTACCAAAAGCATCCCAAATGCAGGAGACTTTCAAGGTACTCCTGCGATGGATTATCGATCGTACTATAAATCCTACGCTTTATTTAAGCAATTCCCCAAAATTGAAGCTCGCTTAAGAAAATTAGAAAAATTAATAAACCCATGATAAAACAAACTGCAGCGCAAAAGACCCTGGCTAAGGAGGTTCGTTTGAATGGAATTGGCCTGCATTCAGGTCAAGAAATTGAACTAAACCTAAAACCTGCCCCTGAAAATACAGGATTTGTCTTTCAAAGAGTGGATTTAGACCCCGTAGTAGAAATCCCTGCCTTAACTAACTTTGTAAGTAAAACGGAAAGAAGTACAACACTCAATAAAGGAGGTGTTGAAGTTCAAACCACAGAGCATCTACTTGCCGCACTGGTGGGATGTTCAGTGAACAACTGTTTCATAGAAATTAATGGAGCCGAGCTACCTATTATGGATGGTTCTTCCAAACTATTTGTTGAAGCAATACAAAAAGTAGGTGTAGCTGAACAAGAGCTGCTTCAGGAAGTTTTTGTCGTAAACGATATCATACATCATGTTGATGAAGAAACGGGGAGTGAAATCATGTTGCTCCCAGCAGAAGTCTCTTCTTATACCGTTATGATTGATTTTGAAACCAAGGTCTTGGGGACTCAAAATGCAACTTTACACAAGACAGAAGACTTTGTAACCGAAATTGCCTCCTCAAGAACCTTTAGTTTTCTGCATGAATTAGAGATGCTTTTAGAACACGGTCTGATCAAAGGAGGAGATCTAAACAACGCAATTGTTTATGTTGACAAGCCTTTAGCTGAAAGTAACATGGAGCGACTGAAGACGGCTTTTAATAAAGAAGACATTGCTGTAACTCCTAATGGCATCTTAGATAATTTAACATTGCACCATCCCAATGAAGCCGCGCGTCACAAACTTTTGGATGTTGTGGGGGATTTGGCCTTGATTGGAATGCCATTCCAAGGAAAAATAATCGCAACTAAACCAGGACACAAAATTAATACTGACTTTGCTAAACGAGTTGCCTCGTTGATTCGTAACAACCGCAAATCAAACGCTCCCATAGTAGATTTGAATAAAACTCCAGCGATGGATATTAATCAAATCATGGACATGCTTCCTCATAGACCTCCCTTTTTATTGGTCGATAAAATTCTTGAATTGTCTGATTGTCATGTCATAGCATTAAAAAATGTGACTATGAACGAATCATTCTTTCAAGGTCATTTTCCTGGAGCTCCAGTCATGCCCGGTGTTTTGCAGATTGAGGCTATGGCTCAAGCGGGTGGGGTTTTGGTGTTGAATACAGTGCCCGATCCTGAAAATTATTTAACCTTCTTCATGAAGATTGATAATGTAAAATTCAAGCGTCCTGTCCATCCTGGTGACACTTTGATTTTTAAATTAGAATTGATCACTCCCATACGGCGTGGTATTTGTAACATGAGAGCACATGCTTTTGTCAACGACCAATTAGTGAGTGAAGGTGACATGATGGCGCAAATTTCAAGAAGAGAATCTTAAGAAGAATTAAAATGATACAACCACTTTCCTATATTCATTCCGATGCTAAAGTTGCTGACAACGTAATTGTTGAGCCTTTTAGCACAATCTATAAAAATGTTGAAATTGGTGAGGGAACGTGGATTGGATCAAATGTTACCATTATGTCAGGAGCTAGAATAGGGAAAAATTGTAAAATATTTCCAGGTTCTGTGATTAGTGGTGTGCCGCAAGATTTGAAATTCGACGGAGAAGATTCCCTAGCTGTGATCGGTGACAATACAACCATACGAGAATGTGTAACCATCAACAGAGGGACAGCAAGTCGAGGAATTACTAAGATTGGAAAAAACTGCCTAATCATGGCGTATTCTCATATTGCGCATGATTGTAGTGTGGGAGATTTTTGTATTTTTTCTAATAATAGTACCCTTGCTGGGCATATTGAAGTAGGAAACCATGTTATTTTGGCAGGTTTAGCTGCTATTCATCAGTTTTGTACCATAGGAGATTTTGCCTTTGTTTCAGGGGGTTCTTTGGTTCGAAAAGATGTGCCGCCCTTCGTTAAAGCAGCGCGAGAACCCCTGTCTTATATGGGGGTTAATTCAATTGGATTAAGGCGAAAAGGTTTTGAATCAGAAAAAATTCAAGAAATTCAAACGATATATCGCATCTTATTTCAGCAAAAAAATAATATTTCACAAGCGGTACGAATCATTGAAGCAGAAATGAATGCTACTCCAGAGCGAGATAAGATCTTACAGTTTGTAAACAACTCCAAGCGAGGAATAATGAAAGGCTATTTATAGAAAATTAAACTCAAGATTATGGCGTCTACATCAGATATTAGAAAAGGATTATGTATTAAATACAACAATGATATTTATAAAATCATTGAATTTTTACACGTAAAACCAGGAAAAGGTCCAGCCTTTGTTCGGACAAAACTTAAAAGTGTTACCTCAGGAAAAGTATTGGATAACACCTTTTCTGCTGGGCATAAAATCGAAGATATTCGTGTTGAAACCAATAAATATCAGTTTTTATATAGCGAAGGGGAGCAGTATAACTTTATGAATACAGACGATTACAATCAAATTGCAGTTGAAAAATCTGTTTTAGATGCCCCTGAACTCATGAAAGAAGGTGAGATGGTTTCCATTTCTATCAATACTGAAGATGGAATGCCTTTGTCTTGTGATATGCCAGCCAGTGTGATTTTGGAAGTAACTCATACAGAGCCAGGAGTCAAAGGAAATACAGCAACCAACGCAACCAAACCTGCTACCGTTGAAACGGGAGCCTCCATTAATGTCCCTTTATTTATCAATGAAGGCGACAAGATCAAAGTGGAAACGGAGAAAGGAAGCTATATAGAAAGAGTGAAAGAATAACAGTATCATACTAAATTGAAATAAATAAAAACAAAATATGAGTGTACTTGTAAATAAAGATTCTAAGATAATTGTACAAGGTTTTACGGGGAGTGAAGGAACCTTTCATGCAACCCAAATGATAGCGTATGGAACCAACATTGTTGGGGGGGTGACTCCTAGTAAAGGAGGACAAATGCATTTAGACAAACCTGTTTTTAATAGTGTTGCTGAAGCTGTGAAAGAAGTCGGTGCAGACACTTCCATTATATTCGTTCCTCCAGCTTTTGCTTCGGATGCGATTATGGAAGCTGCAGAGGCAGGGATAAAAGTGATCATTACTATTACGGAAGGAATTCCCGTGAATGATATGACAAAAGCGTATGCATATGTAAAAAGTCAAGGTGCTACTTTAATTGGACCCAATTGCCCTGGAGTCATTACTCCTGAGGAAGCAAAAGTGGGAATTATGCCCGGTTTTGTATTTAAAAAAGGAACAGTAGGAATCGTTTCTAAATCAGGAACTTTGACCTATGAAGCTTCTGATCAAGTAGTCGCCCAAGGATTGGGTATTTCTACAGCCATTGGAATAGGAGGAGATCCCATTATTGGAACCACGACCAAAGATGCAGTAGAGCTCTTTATGAATGATCCTGAAACCGAGTGTGTCGTCATGATTGGAGAAATAGGAGGTCAATTAGAAGCGGATGCTGCAAAATGGATTAAGGCCACTGGAAATAAAAAACCAGTAATCGGTTTTATTGCAGGAGAAACAGCACCTAAAGGTAGAACCATGGGACATGCTGGTGCCATTGTAGGGGGAAGTGAAGAAACCGCTGAGGCCAAGAAACGAATTATGCGCGAATGTGGGATCCACGTGGTGGATTCCCCGGCTCAAATTGGAGCAAAAGTAGCAGAAGTATTAGCTTAAGATCATGGAATTACTCAAAGGAAAAACAGCCATCATCACCGGGGCGAGCAGAGGAATAGGAAGAGGCATTGCAAAAATCTTCGTAGAACAGGGATGTAACGTGGCTTTCACTTACAGTAGCAATAAAGAAGCGGCCGATAGTTTAGCTGAAGAACTTAATAGTGCTGAAGTTCAAGTGAAAGGGTATCAAAGTAACGCAGCTAATTTTGATCAAGCGCAACAATTGGTAGAAGACGTGCTTTCAGATTTCGGAGGTCTTGATATTTTAATTAATAATGCGGGAATCACCAAGGATAATCTTTTAATGCGAATGAGCGAGCAAGACTTTGATCAAGTGATTGAAGTGAATTTAAAATCAATTTTCAATATGACCAAAGCCGTTCAACGCACCTTCCTAAAACAACGCCATGGAGCACTCATTCACATGAGTTCAGTGGTAGGAGTGAAAGGAAATGCTGGTCAAGCCAATTATGCCGCTTCAAAAGCAGGTATAATAGGTTTTTCCAAATCAGTAGCTTTAGAGTTAGGATCACGAAACATACGATCCAACGTAATTGCTCCTGGTTTTATAGAAACAGAAATGACAGCCAAGCTCTCTGAGGAAGTCGTCCAAGGATGGAGAGAAGGAATCCCCTTGAAAAGGGGAGGACAAGCTGAAGATGTAGCCAATGCCTGTGTGTTTTTGGCTTCTGATTTATCCAGTTATATTACTGGACAAGTGCTTCATGTAGATGGAGGAATGTTAACTTAAAAAAAAACGGATTATGCAAAAATTACCCAAGATTGGACTGCCCATTATTTTATTGGTCGTCGTATTACTTATTTTTATCTCTAAATCTTCTATAAACATTGGTTATGGAGAAGCAGGAGTTTTATTTAAAACCTTTGGGGGAGGAGTCGTTACTGATGAACCACCACTAGGGGAAGGATTTCATATTATTGCTCCTTGGAATAAGGTGTATATCTATAATGTGAAACAACAAGAAGTGTTTGAAAGTAAAATGCAAGTACTTTCTTCCAATGGTCTGGAGATTAGCTTAGACATCTCTGTGCTTTATCAGCCGAAAATAGAAGAACTGGGATTACTTCACAAAACCAAAGGAGAAAATTACTTAAATATCATCATCATTCCACAGATTCGAGCAGTAGCACGAAGTGTGGTGGGTCGTTATACTCCAGAACAACTGTATTCGACTAAGCGAGATGCCATTCAAAATGAAATCTATGAGGAAACCAAAAAAGTGGTTGAGGGGCAATACGTTCAATTAAATGCGGTATTGGTGAGAGATGTTACGCTTCCTATTGCAATTCGAGAAGCGATTGAGCGAAAGTTGAATCAAGAGCAAGAGGCTTTGGAATATGAATTTAGAATTGAAAAAGCAACACAAGAAGCCGAACGTCAACGGATTGATGCTGAAGGGAAAGCAACAGCCAACCGTATCTTGAGTGCTTCTTTGACTGATAAAATTCTTCAAGAAAAAGGAATTGAAGCAACTATTAAGTTGTCGGAATCTCCTAATTCTAAAGTTATTGTCATAGGAAGTGGAAAAGGGGGGCTTCCTATTATTTTAGGGAATCAATAAGCTGATTTAAATAAAAATAATATATTTGCACCCATGCAATTAAAGAAAACACATCATCATCATTATAAAATAGACTCAAACGAGTGCTAATGATGTAGGATGTACATGATATAGAAACCCGTTTGAATTTCAAGCGGGTTTTTTTATTTAAAAGATTTGTGGAGTTCAAACATAAATATTAAAAAATGATACGAATAGCCATTCAAAAATCAGGTCGACTTAACGAAGATTCTCTTCGCTTACTTAAAGACTGTGGAATTTCAATCGATAATGGAAAAGATCAATTAAAAGCTGCAGCACGCAACTTTCCAATGGAAGTGTTTTTTCTTCGCAATGGAGATATTCCCCAGTATATGCGCGATGGAGTTGTGGATCTTGCCATTTTGGGAGAGAATTTATTGGTTGAAAAAGGAAACGATTTAGAGGTTATTGAAAAACTAGGTTTTTCCAAATGTCGCGTTTCAATCGCTGTTCCAAAAGGAAGTCCATTCTCAGGAATTAAAGATTTGGAAGGAAAGCAAATTGCAACGTCTTACCCCAATACCGTAAAATCCTTTTTAAAAGAAAATCAAATCAATGCCAATTTGCACATCATCAACGGCTCTGTTGAGATTGCACCTAACATTGGTTTGGCGGATGCTATTTGTGATATTGTATCAAGTGGTAGTACCCTGTTTAAGAATAACTTACGAGAGGTAATTGAAATAGATACTTCAGAAGCAGTATTGGTGCAAGCACCGAATTTAAACGAGGAAAAACAAGCCTTAATTGAAACCCTTCAATTCAGAATTCAGGCAGTGCTCAGGGCTAAGAAATCAAAATACATTTTGATGAACGTGCCCAATGATAAAATCGACGCCATCAGTTCTATACTCCCTGTTTTAAAAAGTCCAACCGTTTTACCCCTCGCTCGGTCAGGATGGAGTTCTTTGCATTCGGTGATCAATGCTGGTGATTTTTGGGAAGTAATAGACGCCCTCAAAGCGAATGGAGCGGAAGATATATTGGTTTGTCCCATCGAAAAAATGGTATTGTAATGGAACAAAGTATTAACCCTCCTTTTTCAACTTGGGATTCGCTATTGGCTCGTCCTACGGCTTCATACAACTCTCTCGAGCCCCTAGTGGCAGAAGTTTTTGAGGCAGTGAAAAGTCAAGGAGATGCTGCGGTACGCAAGTTTACCCAGCAATTTGATAAAGTAAATCGCACGGAATTTGTAGTTGCTGCAGAGTCACTTAAACAATCAGAAAAAGAAGTCCCAGAGACGTTGAAAGCAGCCATTCAACAGGCCAAAACGAATATCGAACGTTTTCACACGGCACAGCAAACAGACCGAGTTTTTGTTGAAACGATGAAAGGTGTTCAATGCTGGCAAGAAAAACGACCTATTGAGAAAGTCGGTTTGTATATTCCTGGAGGGTCTGCGCCTTTGTTTTCTACTCTTTTAATGTTGGCGATTCCTGCCCAAATAGCGGGATGTAAAGAAATAGTCCTTTGTACTCCACCGGACGAAAATGGTGATATTCCAGCAGTGATCCGCTATACAGCAGCACTTTGTGGACTTACACAACTTTTTGCAGTCGGAGGGATACAGGCCATTGCTGCCATGACCCATGGAACGGAATCTATTCCTCAGGTGTACAAAATTTTTGGTCCCGGAAATCAATACGTGACCGTTGCCAAGCAATGGGCTACTCGTTTGAATGTAAGTATTGATATGCCGGCAGGCCCCAGCGAATTATTGGTGGTTGCCGATGACTCCGCAGACCCCGATTTCATTGCTGCAGATTTGCTTTCTCAAGCTGAGCACGGCCCTGACAGTCAGGTGATTTTTGTGACAACGGCTCTTGAGTTGTTAGACAAAGTCACTCGAGCGGTAAAAGAACAATTGGAGCATTTGCCAAGAAAAGCTATTGCTGAAAAAGCCCTGGCAAATTCTAAGATGATCTGCTTTTCAAATGATGAGGACGCCATTGGTTTTATCAATGCCTATGGTCCCGAACATTATATTATTTGCATGAAAAATGAGGCCCTTTATGTCTCAAGGATTCAGAATGCAGGATCTGTATTTATTGGAAATTACACTCCTGAAAGCGCCGGAGATTATGCTTCGGGCACCAATCACACCCTACCCACCAACGGTTACGCCAAACAATATAGCGGAGTGAATTTAGATAGTTTTCTAAAGGCGATTACCTTTCAAAAAATCACTAAAGAAGGGATATTATCCTTGGGGAATACTATAGAATTAATGGCTGCCGCGGAAGGCCTTGAGGCGCATAAAAATGCAGTACGAATCCGTTTAAATAAATTGTCTGATGAAAATTGATATCAATCGAATGCTACGTAAGTCTTTGTTGAAATTAATGCCTTATCAATCGGCGCGGCAAGAGTTTGTCAATGAGGGGCGCAAAATGATTTTGTTAGACGCTAATGAAAACCCTTTTGAAACTTCAGTAAATCGCTATCCTGATCCGTTGCAAACAAAACTAAAAAAAGCCATTGCAGCCTGGAAAAATGTAGAAATAGAGCAGCTTTACCTCAGTAATGGAAGTGATGAATTTATTTCTCAAATCATCCAAGGATGCTGTGAGCCCGGTGAAGATCAGATTATGATTGTTCCTCCCACTTTTGGAATGTATAAAGTGGCAGCAGCTCTACACGGAGTTGGAGTGAGAGAAGTTCCATTGACCTCAGCATTTCAATTGGATGTTAAAGCAATACTTCAGGCAGCAGATCAAAAGACAAAACTTCTTTTCATTCCAAACCCCAACAATCCCACGGGAAATAGCTTTGATTCCAATGATCTTAAAACACTTGTTGAAAACTTCAAGGGCTTGGTCATTATTGATGAAGCTTATGTCGAGTTTGCTGAAGCTCCTTCTGTTGTTCCGTGGCTCAATAAACACTCCAATTTAATAGTATGTCAAACCTTTTCTAAAGCACAAGGAATGGCAGGAGCAAGATTAGGAATGGCGTTTGCGGACAAAAAGTTGATTTCGTTTTTAAACCGCATTAAAGCTCCTTACAATATCAATTCACTAACGCTTGACGTTGCAATACAAAAATTAAAAGAACAAAATATTGTTCAAGCACAGGTGGCTGTTATTTTAAAAGAACGTTTGCGTCTAGAAGCAGTATTACAAAATTTGCCTTGGGTTGAAACATGTTTTCCTTCGGATGCTAATTTTTTACTTATCCGAGTAGATGACAGCTCACACCGCTACAAGCAATTGATCCCTAAAGGAATTGTGGTACGTAACTCCTCCAAGAATGTGGGATGTGAAAACACCCTCAGGATTTCAGTAGGAACACCTGAGGAAAACAATATATTAATCGAAGTGTTAAGTACATTAGAAAACCAATTATGAAAAAAGTTTTATTCATTGATCGAGACGGGACTTTGGCTTTAGAGCCAGAGAACTATCAGTTAGATGCTTTTGATAAATTGATCTTTTATCCTCAAGTGTTTACTTATTTAGGAAAAATCGCAAAAGAGTTAGACTTCACACTAGTGATGGTCACCAATCAAGATGGTTTGGGGACGGATCGTTTTCCCGAAGACAGCTTTTGGCCCGTGCACAACCACCTTTTAAAAAGCTTTGAGCAAGAAGGAGTTGTTTATGAAAACGTGTTGATTGACCGAAGCTTTCCAGAGGATAACGCCCCAACCCGAAAGCCTAAAACAGGAATGCTGACTCCCTATCTAGACGAGACAAAGTATGATCTAGCCAACTCTTTCGTGATTGGAGATCGCTTAACAGACATTGAATTAGCCAAAAACATCGGCGCACAGGGTATTTTTATCGCAAATGATGAAGGTTTGGGTGCGAAGGAGGCTTCGGGTGGCTTGAATCCATATATCGCCTTAAAAACAACTTCTTGGGAGGATATTTACCACTTTTTAAAACTCGAACAACGGATTAGAGTTCAAAAAAGAACCACGCATGAAACGGATATTCAATTGAGTTTGAACCTTGATGGTTCAGGGAAAAGCGATATTTCTACAGGAATTGTGTTTTTTGACCACATGCTAGATCAGTTGGCACGTCATGGAGGAATGGATCTTTCCCTGCAAGTGAAAGGAGACTTGGAGGTAGATGAACACCACACCATTGAGGATACGGCTATAGTCTTGGGGGAAGCGTTCGCAACTGCCCTAGGGAATAAGCTAGGTATAGAACGGTATGGCTTTTGTCTACCAATGGATGATTGCTTGGCTCAAGTCGCTATTGATTTTGGCGGTCGCAATTGGTTGGTGTGGGAAGCCACGTTTAAGCGGGAGATGATTGGGCAAATGCCTACAGAAATGTTTTACCACTTTTTCAAATCCTTTTCAGACGGTGCCAAAGCCAATCTAAACATCAAAGCAGAAGGAACCAATGAGCATCATAAAATAGAAGCTATTTTTAAAGCCTTTGCTAAAGCCATCAAAGTAGCAGTAAAAAGAGATCCAGAGAAAATGATTCTCCCCTCAACCAAAGGAAGTCTGTAATTATGGAAGTAGCCATTATTGATTATGGAGCAGGAAACATAAGAAGCTTGCAATTTGCCCTTGAACGTTTGGGGGTGAGGGGACATTTAACCTCCGATCCTGAGCAAATCGTCAAAGCTGACCAAGTAATTTTTCCAGGACAAGGCGCGGCACAAAGTGCCATGAATAAGTTGAAGAGGCAAGGCTTAGATCAATTAATTCCTCAGTTAAAACAACCCGTTTTAGGGATTTGTTTAGGAATGCAATTGCTGTGTAATTACTCAGAAGAAGGAGACGTTGAGGGTTTGGGCATTATTCAAGGAAAAGTAAAACGATTTTCAGATCAAGTGAAAGTTCCTCAAATGGGATGGAATACAATTACTCAAACTCAAACCACTCTATTTCAAAATATTAAACCTAATGAGTTCATGTATTTAGTTCACTCTTATTTTGTTCCTATTTTACCAGAAACGATTGCAATTAGTACATACGATCAGCCTTACAGCGTTGCTTTAAATAAAGATAATTTTTATGGGGTTCAATTTCATCCCGAAAAAAGTAGTAAAGCAGGGCAGCAGTTGCTTCAGAACTTTTTAAATCTAAGTAGATGAGAATAATTCCAGCCATTGATTTAATTGACGGAAAGTGTGTGCGTCTCTCCAAAGGGGATTACAGTACACAAAAAACATATAGCGAAAGCCCTTTGGAAGTGGCCAAGGCCTTTGAAGCCCATGGTATTGAATTTTTGCATTTAGTGGACCTAGACGGAGCTAAATCAAAGCATATTGTAAATCATAAGGTATTGGAGGTTATCGCGTCTAAAACCAGTCTTAAAATCGATTTTGGAGGGGGACTGAAGTCTGATGAGGATCTTAGAATTGCTTTTGAGTGTGGTGCAAATCAAATTACGGGAGGAAGTATCGCGGTTAAAGAACCGGGAACATTTGAAGCTTGGGTTCGTATCCATGGAAGTGAAAGGATCATTCTTGGAGCCGATTTTAAGGGAGATCATATTGCAACTGACGGATGGTTGGAGACTTCAAGTCATGGTTTGGTTGATTTTGTAGCCGCATACAAAAACAAGGGGATTGATTATGTCATTTGTACGGACATTAGCAAAGATGGGATGCTTCAAGGTCCTTCTTTTGCAGTGTATCAAAATTTACTAAAGAAGCAACCTGACATCAAACTCATTGCTTCGGGTGGAATCTCTACTTTTGAGGAACTTCCCAAGCTTGCTGCTATGGGATGTGAAGGAACCATCATAGGAAAAGCGATTTATGAAAACAGAATTCGCTTGAAGGAATTAGAAGATTTTATCCTGAATTCAAATTAGTATGCTGACCAAACGAATTATTCCATGCCTTGATATTAAAGACGGCAGAACTGTAAAGGGGATCAACTTTGTCAATCTCAGAGATGCAGGAGATCCGGTTGAGTTGGCGCGTCAATATGCCGATCAGAATGCAGATGAGTTGGTATTTTTAGACATTTCAGCCACGGAACAAAAGCGAAAAACCTTAGCTGATTTGGTGCTAAAAGTAGCTGCCGCCCTTGACATACCCTTTACTGTTGGAGGAGGAATTAGCGCTGTAGAGGATGTAGCCATACTCTTGCAAAATGGTGCGGATAAGGTTTCTATTAATTCTGCTGCCGTAAAAAATCCAGCTTTAATCAATGCCTGTGCCCAGCAATTTGGAAGTCAGTGCATCGTTGTAGCAATTGATGCGAAGCAAGTTGAGGGGCAATGGAAAGTTCATTTGGTGGGAGGAAAAGTCCCTACGGAATTGGACTTATTTGAATGGGCTAAAGAAGTAGCCGAACGAGGAGCAGGAGAAATCTTATTTACCTCAATGGATCATGACGGCACCAAGGAAGGCTTTGCCAATTCAGCCTTAGCCCGATTGTCAGAAGCAGTAAACATCCCCATTATAGCTTCCGGTGGAGCAGGTAAAATGGATCATTTTGTCGATACTTTTACCCATGGAAAGGCCGATGCAGCTCTGGCAGCCAGTATTTTTCATTTTGGAGAAATTTCAATCCCTGAACTCAAAGAACAACTCAAACAACAGCAATTAGCGATACGAATATAATATGAAAACACTTAATTTTTCAAAATCAACCGACGGTTTACTCCCTGCAATTATTCAGGATGCCACCACCAAAAGCGTCTTAATGTTGGGATATATGAACGAGGAAGCTTTAGCAAAAACACAAGATACGGGAAACGTTACTTTTTTTAGTAGATCAAAAAATCGTCTCTGGACGAAAGGAGAGGAGAGTGGTAATTTTCTAAGATTGGTCAGTCTCAAAGAAGACTGTGATCAAGATACCTTATTGATTCAAGTGAATCCGCAAGGACCTACCTGTCATAAGGGAACGGATACTTGTTGGGAGACAACAAACGAATCAAGTTTTGGTTTTTTGAGTCAACTTGAGGAGACTATAAAAGCTAGAAAAACAGACGATAGTGATGACAGTTATGTTGCCTCTTTATTTAGAAAAGGGATCAATAAGATCGCTCAAAAAGTAGGGGAGGAGGCGATTGAAACTGTCATTGAAGCTAAAGATGACAACGAAGAGTTATTCTTAAATGAAAGTGCAGATCTATTGTTTCACTACCTGATATTACTCCAAGCGAAAGGATATTCTTTGCAAGATATATCAGCTGTTTTAGAGGCAAGAAGCAGCTGATTCTCTTTTAAACCTCAGAAAAAAATGTATTTTTGTTGAGTTCCAACTCACAAACTCAAACAATACAATGAAAAAAATAGTTTTAGTTCTTTCTATCTTGGCTTTTTCTTGTAACACCCAAGATTCCAAAAAAGAGGAAACTGCTTTTGAAAAAGTCTTAGAAGCCTACTATCAAGAGAGTTTATCACTTTATAAAATTAATGCAACTTACCAAGGGGATCCCCGCTACAATGATACGCTTCCTAATGCCCTTTCTTCAGAATTTCAAGAGAAAGAGAAGGCATTTTATCATTCCTATCTCAATAAGATTAAGACGTTTGAAGACAACTCCCTCTCAGAAGATGCTCTTTTAAGTAAAAAAGTATTGATTTGGGAATGCGAAATGAGTCTCATGGGAATGGAATTTCCCAAAAACAAAATGCCCATTGATCAAATGTGGGGTTTTCAACTTACCATGGGCCAGTTGGCCAGTGGTCAAGGAGCACAGCCCTTTAAAACGATTCAAGATTATGAGAATTGGCTGGTTCGTGTTCAAGGTTATTTAGCGTGGCTGCAAAGTGCCCAAGAAAGCATGAGAGCAGGCATGGCTATTGGTTGGGTTTTGCCTCAATCCCTAATCAAAAAAGTACTTCCACAGCTTGAGGAAATGACCACTCAGGATCTTAACCAACATCTTTTTTACAGCCCAGCGCGTAATTTTCCTGCAACTTTTTCTGAGGAAGAGAAAGTCCGTTTGACAGAGGTCTTCACAAATATGGTGCTGAATCAAATTGTACCTGCCTATCAAGAACTTCACGACTTTATGGCTACGGAGTATTTTAAAGCGGCTCGAACCACCAGCGGATTCAACGCTTTAGAAGGGGGCGATGCCTATTATGCTTACGCCATTAAAAAATATACCACCACCACCTTGAGCGCTGAGGAAATTCATCAATTAGGATTGAATGAAGTGGCTCGTATCGGTCAAGAAATGGAAGCAGTGAAAAAGCAAGTCGGCTTTGAAGGGGATTTAAAGTCCTTTTTTGATCACGTTCGTAATAAAAAAGAGTTGATGCCTTTTTCAGATCCACAAGAAGTGATCGATAACTTTTATGCCATACAAAAGAAGATGCTCCCTCAGGTCAATAAACTTTTTGATTTGCAACCCAAAACAGCCTTTGAAGTTCGCCGAACAGAATCGTTTAGAGAGGCTTCAGCGAGTGCAGAATACAACCAAGGCTCCTTAGACGGCACTCGCCCTGGAATTTTTTATGTACCCATTCCTGATGTAAATAAATACAATCTATTTTCAGATGAGGATTTGTTTTTACACGAGGCAATTCCTGGGCATCATTTTCAAATTTCTTTGCAACAAGAAAATCCAACCATTCCCTCTTTTCGAAAAGACTTATGGTACAGCGCGTATGGAGAAGGGTGGGCGTTATATACCGAATCTTTAGGGGAAGAGTTGGGATTGTATCAAGATCCTTACCAATATTTTGGGATGCTGGGAGCTGAAATGCACCGTGCCATCCGTTTGGTTGTAGATACAGGACTCCACGCTAAGGGTTGGACACGCGAACAAGCCATTCAATATTCCTTGGATAATGAGGCCGAATCGGAAGCCAGTATTACCTCTGAAATTGAACGCTACATGGCCAATCCCGGGCAAGCTTTATCGTATAAAATAGGACAGTTGAAAATTCGTGAATTACGTCAACGAGCGGAAACTGAATTGGGATCGACTTTTGATATTAAGGTTTTTCACAGAAAAGTTCTTGAGTCGGGCTGTGTTCCTTTGCACCTTTTAGAAGAGAAAATTAACCGTTGGATCAAAACAACTAAAATTTAAACCTTATATCATATGCAGGTCGTTAATCCTGAGGTGTTTACCTTTTTTAAAGCCCTATCTAAGAACAATTCCCGAGCCTGGTTTGAACCGCAAAAGCCGAGATTTAAAGCTTTAGAAACGGAATTCAAGGCTTTTGGAGAAACGCTCAAAGCCTCGATGAACCAAACCGATGAGATTGATCGGGTAAAACTTTTTCGAATTTATCGTGATGTGCGCTTCTCAAAAAACAAAACTCCTTTTAAGACCCATTTTGGAATGAGTTTTAATCGTAAAAAACCACATTTACGAGGAGGCTATTACATTCATATTGCACCGGGAGAATCCTTTCTAGCGGCTGGATTTTGGAATCCCAACAAAGAAGATTTGTTTCGCATTCGCAAGGAAATGGAAATGGATGCAGATGAATTTAGAGCTTTATTGAAAGATCCCACTTTTATCAAAGCTTGGACGGGGCTGGAGGGGGAAGAAGTGAAAACAGCTCCCAAAGGCTTTTCTAAAACACATGACAATATTGATTTGATTAAGAAAAAGCAATATTTATTTATTAAAAAGCTTGAGGATAAAGCGATTTTAGCTCCCGATTTTCAAGCTGAAGTAATACATCATTTTAATGCCATACGCCCTATTTTTAATTATTTTTCCAATGTACTGACCACCGATTTAAACGGTGTTTCCATCCTTTAAAATTCTATTTATGAAAACCTTTTATACCCAATTCGTGGCAAGCTTAAGCCTTGTCTTTTTAATTTCGGGCTGTGCGGCTCTCCAATCGAACAACTCCGCCAAACCCCTCATTATCGAGGCCTCTATTGACTTGATAAACATCCAAGAGGATAAAGTTCAAATTACAATCGCTCCCACTTCATTAGCAAGCGATGAAATTGTTTTTTACATTCCTCAGATTGTCCCCGGAACCTATGAGTATTCCAATTTTGGGCGTTTTGTTGAGGACTTTAAAGCTTTTGACAAAAAAGGGAATCCACTTGCGGTCACAGCATTAGATCAGAATAGTTGGAAGATTGCTGCTGCCAAAAAGTTAGGTAAAATCACCTATTGGGTGAATGATACTTTTGATGGGCCTGGGGGAGAAGAAATCTATCCCATGGGGGGAACCAATTTTGACACAGACAAGACCCATTTACTCAACTTGCATAGTATGATTGGCTATTTTGAGAACATCAAAGAAAGCCCTTACCGACTTTCGGTCCGTTCACCTAAGCATTTAAAGGCTTTCACGTCGCTCCCTGCGATTTCAAAGAGTGACTCTTTAGATGTTTTCAATGCCGAACGCTATTTTCATATTATCGACAATCCTATTCTGTATAGTGAACCCAATGCGGTTTCGTTTGATTTAGACAACATTAAGGTGGGCTTAGCCATTTATTCCCCTTCAGGAACACACCAAGCAGCTGCCTATCAAGAAGCAATTCAAGAGATGATGGTGGCGCAAAAGAAGTTTTTGGGGGAATCCAATAATACCTCAAGTTATGATATTTTATTGCATTTGATGAACATGGAAACACTACAATATTATGGGGGAGTAATGGGCGCTTTAGAGCACCATACTTCAACTACTGTTGTTTTTGTGGATGCGATGCAACCCGCAGAATTAACACAAAGTTTGGTGGATGTAGTTTCCCATGAATTTTTTCATACCCTCACTCCCTTAAATGTGCATTCTGAAGAAATCCACAATTTTGAATATAATACGCCCTTAATGTCCAAACACTTATGGATGTATGAAGGAACGACTGAATATTTTGCTAATTTATTTCAAATCAATCAAGGTTTGATTGACGCTCCCGATTTTTATGGACGCATGAATGAAAAGATAAGTTATGGTCAGCGATATGACGATACGATGTCTTTTACAGCAATGAGTGCCGGTATTGTAGAAGAACCTTATGCCGCTAATTACGGAAATGTATACCAGAAAGGGGCACTAATTAATATGTGCTTGGATATCCTGATCCGTGAAAAGAGTGAGGGAGAAAAGGGGATTCTTTGGGTCATGAAAAATTTAGCCCAGCGCTATGGGAAAGACAAACCTTTTCAGGATGCAGATTTAATCGATGAGATTGTGGCGATGACCTATCCTGAGGTAGGGAACTTCTTTGAAACATATGTAGAAGGCACCACCCCCATTAATTACAATGATTATCTTTCAAAAGTAGGTTTGACAGAGGGCGAAACCGAAGTGAAACTCCCTGCCGTTATTTTTGCAGATGCTCAAAACCCCGTATTCACTCCTCAAGATGGTGGAGAAAAGGGGCCTGTTTTGGTAATTTCTGGATTAAACACTTCTTTGGAAGCAATGGGAGTTCAGCTTGGTGATGTTGTATTAGGTTTGGATGGACAAATGCTTCCTGAAATCAATCAAGAGAACGGCGCAGCCATCAATGCTGTTTTTACGCCCAGTTTTATGTGGGATGCAGCAAAAGAATTTACCCTAACGGTAGCCCGCGATGGAGAAACTCTAAACCTTTCGGGCAAAGTGGGAACTCCTAGTACGGTAATGTTAGGAGTCGTGGAAGATGCCGAAGCTTCAGAGGCGGCTGTTGCCTTGCGCAAAGCGTGGTTGTTTAATTAGTCAGGCGGTCTAATTCTGTCAAAAGAACCTCAAGAGCCCTATCTTTCTCCTTCATGGGGAAAATATGTCCTTTGCCCTCTACGGGATAAAGTGTAAAGTATTTTGTGTCAAAATGCTGTTTCGCAAATTCTGTATTGGGAGCGTACGGGACTATATTGTCTTTTGTGCCGTGTAGCATAAAAACTGGACTTTGTATCTTTTTCCATTCATGGGTTAAGTCTGAAAGAGAGCTGGCATGCGCTCTTTTTTCTTTTTGTGCAACAACAAAACTTGCAGGGACAAACCATCGGGTTAATTTCCATTCGGCCAGTCTCCCCATGGCAAAATAGCGTTCTGCATTTGGATCCAATGCGGGTGCCAAGAGTACTGCACCTCCTATTAAGTGGGGACTGTTTAAAGCCATCTTGGCAGCAATAGGACCCCCATAGGACCAACCAACGACCAGTCCAGGATTTTCAGCACTGGAATACTGTTTGACTTGAGGGCAGAGACTAGCAGCTTGTTGAATGATGTCCGGATAGGCTTTGCCGTACTCTGAATAGCCATAACCCAAACGGTCAAAGCTGATCAGATTGGCTTGGGTGTTTAAGAGACTGTCGGTGAGATAGGCATTGAAATTATCACTAGAACCCGGAGCTCCATGAACAAAATAGAGGGTTGGCAAAAGAGAGTCATAGGCTTTGGAATGTATATGCCGTAAGGAATGCCCTTGGTAGGTTACATAATGGGTTTGCGCTTTTAATCCTTTCTTGGCAAATTGCTTGAGGACTTTTTTATCTGAGGTTCTAAAACTTGCCCAAGCACCGCAAGCGGAAAAGATCAACAGGGATAGGAAAGCGCTTAAAAGTAAAATTATTTTTTTCTGTGCCTTGCGAACCCTCCGCTTTTGATCGGGTAGGTAACATACCTTCAAAGAATCATTAAAAAGTCTGATACTGTTATTAAGTCTAGCTTTCATCGTATGATTTGGAACTCTAAAGATAACAGAAATAATAGAACTGCAACTATGATTCTTGAGCACTTGACGGCTCTTCAAAGAGCTGTACTTGATCTTTAAGACGCTCAATGACCATTTGCATCATCCGTTTGTTCAAAGCCGAAGAGTTGAGCATATAGTGTTTGTATTCAGTAACCGTGAATTGCCCCAATACCATTCCCTTGACCGAATTGCGGAATTTTTGATCTTTGATCAAGCTATTTTCAATATAACTTAGGCGTTTTTCTAAATTCAAACTGTAAAAAACTCCTTTGCGTTTTTCGATATAATTACTGAAAACCACCAAAAACAAGGGGTTTTGCAGCTTTAAAATCGGACGGAGGGTTTCATTCTGAAACCGCTCGTCTGCACTCATGTTGTCAAATTGGATTGTTTTCTTAATCTGAGGACGAATACGCACTAGATCATTGGGTCGGTCGTTCATGGCTGTTTTTTACTAAAATACCGCCTTTTGTGCTACTAAAGAAGGAAGAGGGGAGGGGATTATTCACAGGATTGTGAACATATGCTAGTTATATGATCGCTTTTTTTGAATTACTTTTTGATTCCAATTTTTTACGGATAGGCAATGTTGTCAAAACCGCACCCAAGGGCTATACCAAAAACCACCCAGCGATCGATTGGCTGCGTTTTAAGCAACATATTTTTTGATGGGTACAGGACAGTAGAAGTCTGCGCTCCTGACTTTAAGGACCCCTTAGATACTGGGCTACAAGCCGTACGCCCTTTTGTGGATTACATGAGTGCCGTGCTGACGACCAATGCGGATGGGGAGTCTTTGGTTTAGGGGATTACACAAATTGTAAATAGACATAATAAAAAAAATACACTTTTTCTATCTCAATTGGATTATTACATCATCTTTTGGGATGTTAAATTTCTCCATTATTCGAGCCATTCTAAGCATACATCGTGATGCAGAAATGTTTATGTGAACAAATAATAAATCTTCTTTTAAGTCCTTTACCTTACTCCACACCTTTCCATCGAATGTTTTATATCTACTTGAATGATTAAAATCTGCATCAATAATGTCTTTAAGATTTACCCATTTTAAAATTGTTTCTTCTCGACCAAATAAGTCAAGTTGATTTTCTAAAATAAAAGAAAAGTCAAATTTCGGATTGTACGATATATTTTAGAGTATATTGCATAGGCCTCATAAAATTTTGGTAAAAACAATAGGTGAGTGAAGCGTCCATATTTTAGGGGTTTAGTAATAAAGCTTATTTATAGTTCTAAATACACAACGAATTTCTAAGCAATCTTAATAAGTTACAATGTTTCCTAAAATATAGCGTAACGAACCGTAATTGTTTCCAAAAGTTTATGCAGTCATGATTTTTTTGTTTCTTTTTTTATCCAAGAAAAAAAGATAATAAAACATTAAAAATGTATCTTGTTAACTATGAATTCTGTTAAAGAAAACGCATTAGATTTTATAAAATTAGAGCTTAAAAAAGTTCAACTTATAGTTTCAGAAATAGAAAGAGGGAGAGAAGTAATAAATTTTAAAATCAAGTCTGTTAATGGTGATTCTTATCAATTATTCTTTAAATCTATTGACTTTGGTACAGAAATAGAATTATGATGCTTCTTGAGAATCGCGTATTTAAAATAACTTGAACAATTGTACAGAATATTAAATTTATCGAAAAGCAAAAACGATAATGTTTAATGACCCAAGTATAAAGGTTTGTTATGAAAACTAAATGCTGTGGGATATTTTACATAGTATAGAATTATAGCTTACGAATTAATGAAAGTTATATCGCAAATTGGTTTTTACATAATTGTTGACGATATAGACCTAAAGGCACAATATCTACAATTATGCTAAAATAGCAAAGCTATACACCAATTTGCTATAACAACAATTTGTACTATAATTTATATTATGTAAAATAGAAAGCCACACACAATAATATTGTATATTTGAAATCATTAAAACCTCACATCATGAAACTTTTAAAACGTATTTTATTTGTTCTCCTATTACTAGTTGGAATTGCTGGACTCTATTTTATTTATGGATTGTACATCAATCCTAAAAGCCCTTTAGATCATGCCGAATATAAAAAGGGTGATACGGAAGTCAGTATTCGATACTACCGACCCTATAAAAATGAGCGCTTAATTTTTGGTACTAAAGAAGATGGAGCACTTGTTCCTTATGGAGAATACTGGCGCTTAGGAGCTAATTTAACCACAAAATTGAAAACGAATACCGAATTGAGTTTTGCAGGACGTTTATTAAAAGCAGGAACTTATGGACTTTACACCTATCCTGAAAAGGATAATTGGGTGGTGGTCGTTCACACCAAAACGGGTGGATTTAGTTTTGCAGAGCCTGATTCTTCGGGTATTATCATGAAAATTAATACCGCTACCCAGGTTCTAGATAAGTCCTTAGAACAATTTACCATAGATTTTGTAGATAATTATCTCAGAATGCGCTGGGATACAACTCAAGTGACCATACCGATTGATTAATGAGGAAGTTTTTTAAATCGCTTTTTCGTCTTTTAAAGGCTGTTGTTGTCATTCTTTTTCTGGGAGGAATCACTTACTACTGTATTGATAAAATACAAGAGAAAAACAATTTAATGGATATTGAGGAATACAGTCCAAAGTCAACTTTGGTCGTGCCTGAAAACATAATCAAAAGAGCTAAATTTCCTTTTATTGATGTACATAACCATCAATTTGACATGCCAGTCAAAGATCTTTCCAAATTGGTGACTGAAATGGACAGTCTCAATATGGCATTTATGGTTAATTTGAGTGGTTTTAGAGGACTCTATCTTCGTAAATCTCTCGAAAACATAAAAGAAAATGCCCCTACTCGCTTCGGTTTGTTTCTCAATATAGATTTTGAAACCATTGACGATGATGATTTTGCTGAAAAGCAAGTCGCCTTGATTGATTCTGCCGTTGCTGCAGGCGTTATAGGACTAAAAGTATATAAATCTTTAGGCTTGACAGACACCGACAAAGAAGGAAATCGAATACAAGTTAACGATCCCCGTTTGGCCCCCATTTGGGAGGCTTGTGGTGCTCATAATATTCCAGTACTCATTCACACAGGAGAGCCCGCCTCATTTTGGAAACCAAAAGATAAATACAACGAACGTTGGCTTGAGCTTCGTCAAAAGCCAAACCGATATCGTGATCCAGCAACCAATCCTTCTTTTGAAGAAGTAATGGCTGAACAACATGCAATCTTTGAAAACCATCCCAATACTACTTTTATAAACGCCCATTTGGGTTGGATGGGAAGTGATTTAGACCAGTTGGGGAAACATTTGGATCAATACCCTAACGTAATGACCGAAATTGGAGCTGTATTGGCAGAGCTTGGACGTCAACCCAAAAGAGCCCATCAATTTTTTGTAGAGTATCAGGATCGGATTTTGTTTGGAAAGGACAGTTATAAAGTCAGTGAATATTACACTTATTTTAGGGTTTTAGAAACCGAAGATGAGTATTTTGAATATTACCGAAAACGCCATGCGCACTGGAGAATGTATGGTCTGGGTCTCCCCGATACCATATTGCAGAAAGTATATTACAAAAATGCTATTCGGCTTTTTCCGAATATAGATTTAACCCTCTTAAAACATTAAATAATGCTATTAGTCAATACCCCTGTAGTCCCCAACAAAACTATAATAGAAACCTTTGGAATCGCTCGTGGAAGCACAGTTCGTGCTCGAAATGTAGGTCAAGATATTTTTGCTGGACTTAAGAATATTATTGGTGGAGAAATCAGTGAATACACCAAGCTTCAAGCGCAGTCGCGTGAACAAGCCCTTCAGCGAATGACAGAAGATGCTGAAAAAATGGGAGCCAATGCGATTGTCAATGTTCGCTTGACAACTTCCATGGTCATGCAAGGCTGTTCTGAGATTTTGGCTTATGGAACAGCTGTAATAGTCGAATAGATGGAATTATTTATTCTTCTTGCTGGAGCTGTACTTCTTGTGTATTTAATTTTTAAACGTATCGAGGATAAAAAGAAAGAAAATTTTGAGGATCGGGAGAATTAATTCTTAGTTCCCAGAAATACATTGACTCCCTTAGGTATGGGGTTTTCAGAGGTTCTTCGAAAACTCACTATTTGCCCTGTGTGATAAATCACATCCTCTATCGGACCATTTATTAAATTCCATATCGGAAAATGCGACCGCTTCACTTGGCGTTCAAAAACGACTTCCATTTTGGCAATGTCAGCTGCTGAGGCATGCAGCAAATTTTCTGTAGCCTCTTCCAGAAGTTTTAAGGTTTCTTTTCTCAATGTAGTATAGTCATCGAAGCGCTCGGTTTCGGGTCTGACGTTGGTTTCATTTACTGTAGTGTTCTTGATAACCAAAGCCAGGCTGTAAATGTGTTGTAGGGTTTCTAAAGCGGATTGTGCTTCTGGCGTAGGACGGTATTTTAAATCATCTTCTTTAAGCTCATGGGTTGCCCAATGATAACGAAACCCTACCCCTTGAACCATTCGTGCTAAAGTTGTACCTGCTGTTACTTTTTCAGGGGCTTTGGGTATGGAGGAAAAAGGGAGTTGTTGTTGTGCCATAACTTGGATTGAAATAAATAATACTAAAAGGAAGCTTCGCATCTTAGGGGTTTAAAATCCTAAATTAAGTATTTTTGAATTCTAAAACACCAATTATGGACAAGAAACTCAATAGTCTTGATGCTCTTGCGAGTATAAAATTTGATAACCTAGCTCCTGACCCGGATCCCGTTCCCGATCTCCCTGATAAGTTTGTCAAACAAGATTTAGAAGCCCATTTTAGTAATAAAGGACGGGCTGGAAAAACAGTAACCCTAATCAAAGGCTTTGATGGAGACCTTAAAGATTTGAAAGCCTTAGCAAAAACATTAAAAAATGCTGTGGGTGTGGGAGGAACGGTTAAGAATGGTGAAATCATCATTCAAGGAAATTATCGTGATGCATTAATTACCCTTTTAACCGAAATGGGTCATCAAGTCAAACGTGTGGGTGGTTAGACCTACCAATCAATAGGCGTCTTTCCATTTGTCTTGAGATATCTATTACATTGACTAAAGTGTTTGTTTCCAAACCAATACCCCCGATTAGCACTTAATGGAGAAGGGTGTCCCGCAGTTAAAATCAAATGCTTTTTGGGATCAATAAATTTAGCTTTTTGCTTTGCAAATCCTCCCCAAAGGAGGAAAACCAAGCCTTCTTTATTTTCCGATAGCTTTTGAATTACAGCATCTGTCAAAGTTTCCCAGCCTCTTTTTTGGTGGCTCCCTGCCTCCCCTTCTCGTACACTCAGGCTTGCATTGAGTAATAAAACTCCCTGTTTTGCCCAGCGTTCCAAATTCCCACTTGTTGGGTAGGGTATTCCTAAATCATGCTTCACTTCTTTAAAAATATTAACCAAAGAGGGAGGATGTTTTATTCCGTCAGGAACAGAAAAAGATAAACCATGAGCTTGTCCAGCGCCGTGGTAGGGATCTTGTCCCAATAAGACGATTTTTACTTGATGGTAATGACAATGCTCAAATGCATTGAAAATAAAATCTTCAGAAGGGTAACAGCTGTGATTTTGGTATTCTATTGTAAGAAAAGTTGTCAATTCTCTAAAATAGAAACTTTCAAATTCGGTCTGCAGGGGTTTTTCCCAGCTGGAATGTATCTGCAACGTCATGAATTTATTACTTTTACAGGGCTAAGTTAAGAAAATTCAAATGGCAAAAATTCCAAAAAAAACACTAGAAGATCTAGAGTATTTTGAAGTACTCCGACAATGTTCGGGTTTTGCTATCACTCCCCTAGGTAAAGAAGCCTGTCTTGAAATCCTTCCAATTACTGAAGAAAAACAACTACTGAATGATTTAAAAGCTGTTTCCGAATTTCGATCCTCTTTTGAGAATGAAAATCGAATCCCTAACCATGGATTTGAACCTTTGGTTTCTGTTTTTTCTCTGTTGAGTATTGAAAATAGCGTATTGGATATCTCCGTATTTCGAGTCATTGCTGCCAATACAGAGACCACCAACACCCTACTCCAATTTTTGAGTAAATTCAAAACCTACTACCCTACCCTCTTTGGTTTTACAGAAGAATTATATGTAGATAAAGAAATTAAAAAGACAATCGATGGAGTGATTGATCGGTTTGGAGAGGTACGCGATAATGCTTCCGACTCCCTGTACCTCATTCGAAAGCAAATTCAACAACTACGCTCTAAGATTAGCAGTAGTTTCAATAAGGCCTTAAGTCAATATCAAGCCGCTGATTATTTGGATGATATTCGGGAATCGGTCATTGACAACCGTCGTGTATTGGCAGTAAAAGCAATGCATAGGAGAAAAGTAAAGGGAGCGATCATGGGAAGTTCTAAAACAGGAAGTATTGTTTTTATGGAACCGGAGACAACCAATGCTCAGAATCGTGAATTGCAAAACCTTTTGTTTGAAGAAGGAGAAGAAATCAAAAAAATATTAAGTCAACTCACGGATTATTTCCGCCCTCACCTCCCCTATTTAAAGCAACAACATAAGTTTTTATTAGCATTAGACGTGGTCTATTCTAAAGCTCGCTATGCCCAAGAGATTGATGCCATTCTTCCCGTAATAGAAGAGAAGAAAAGAAGTATTCAATACAAAGCAGCATATCATCCTTTGTTGTTGCAATCTCATCGACTAGAAAATAAAGTTACGCATCCTCAAGATGTCTATTTGCATCCTGAAAAGCGAATTGTAGTGATTTCTGGGCCCAATGCCGGAGGGAAGAGTATTACTTTAAAAACCGTTGGTCTGTTGCAATTAATGTTGCAAAGTGGTATGTTGATTCCGGTGCACGAGTCTAGTACCGCCTGTCTTTTTCAACAAATTCTAACCGATATTGGTGACAATCAGTCCATAGAAAATCACTTGAGCACCTATTCCTATCGTCTTAAAAACATGAAATATTTTTTGCGGAAATGCAATGCCAACACCCTGTTTTTAATTGATGAATTTGGAACAGGCTCCGATCCTGAATTAGGAGGAGCCTTGGCCGAAGTAATTTTAGAAGATTTCTACCAACGAGAAGCTTTTGGGATTATCACCACGCATTATTCAAATTTAAAAGCTCTAGCCAATGAGCTTCCATATATGGTGAATGCCAATATGCAATTTGACAACAAAACACTGGAACCTATTTATAAATTGATGATGGGTGAAGCCGGGAGTTCGTTTACGTTTGAAGTAGCTCAAAAAAATGGACTTCCCTTCAGTCTAATCAATCGTGCGAAGAAGAAAATTGAAAGAGGAAAAGTGCGTTTTGATGCGACCATTGCAAAATTACAAAAGGAGCGTTCACAAATGATGAAAACCGGAGAGTCATTAAAGGCAAAAGAAACAAAAGCGGCCGTCGAGAGTGAACGCATGGAAGAAATGAATGCAAAGTTAAAAGCGAAACTAGTAAGCTATCAAGAGTTGTTTGATCAAAATCAACGTATGATCGTACTGGGAAATAAAATTAACGATATTGCAGAACGCTTTTTTGAAAACAACAAAAAGCGTCCTCTAATTGCTGAGTTATTACGCACCATTGAAACTGAAAATGCAAAGCGAAAACGGAAAACAGCATCAGTTGCCAAAAAAGAGCGGGAAACTAAAAAGAAACTCAACGAGGAAGTAAAGAAAGAGTTAGTAGTTGTTCGCAAAGAAAAAAAGAAACAGAAAAAGCAAGCCATTATACCAACCAAGCCAAAAATAAGCCTTAAGGTAGGTGATCGAGTCCGCATGTTTGATGGCCGATCTGTAGGGAGTATTGATGCCATTGAAAAGCAGAAAGCCGTTGTAAATTATGGTATGTTTACCACACAAGTCAGTTTGGATTTACTAGAATTTGTAGAAGCTGAAAAGGGTAAGAAGTGATGTGTTTCTTATTATAATTCCTAAAGAAAATATGCTTTGGATAGTAGCTTTATTTTTTAATTATTAATTTAGGACTAATTATTAACCTCAAATTTTTTTCAAATGAAATAATTCAAAAAATTCATCAGTCGTGGAAATGTTCTTGACATGGCAGTCGGACTCATACTAGCCACTTATTTTGGTGCCATTGTCAAATCTTTAGTCAATGATGTAATTATGCCACCAGTAGGAATTTTACTCGGCGGTGTTGATTTTTCTTCTTTAAAACTCATCATTCAAGAAGCAGAAGGTGAAACTGCGGAAGTTGCTATTCAGTATGGTGTTTTCATCAATACAATTATCACTTTTTTAATTGTTTCTTTTGCTATTTTTATCGTAATTAAGGGGATTAACAAAGCTCAGGATCGTTTAAAGAAAGAAGAAGAAACCCCTGCACCTGCACCAAAACTTTCTAAAGAAGAGGTTTTATTGACAGAAATTAGGGATTTATTGAAAAAGTAATCCCTCCGTTTTTTTAATACTTAACTTTACAATCATGTCAAATATTAATGCCCCTTCTTGGTTTAAAATTATAGTTATTTTGGCTATTCTCTGGAATTTAATGGGAATTTTCAATTTTTATATACAAATCACATTAACTCAAGAATATATTTCAGGTTTGGCTGCAGCTGAACAAGTTCTTTTAAAGACTACTCCACTATGGACCAACATCGCCTTTGCTTTGGGAGTTTTTGGTGGAGTGATCGGATCTGTCGGTCTACTGATACAAAAAGCGTGGGCTAGAGTGCCCCTATTAATTTCTCTAATCGCAGTTTTTGTACAAATGAGCTATTGGTTGTTTTTTACCACAGCAGTTGAAGTGTATGGTTCTAACACTTACTTCATGCCTATAATCGTAATAGTAGTCGCCTATTTATTATTTAGTTTATGTAACAAGGGAATTGAAAAAGGCTATATCACTTAGTCTTTTAACTTTCCAATCGATTTCCCTACAATCATTGAAACGGCAGCATCTCCAGTAACATTGACAATAGTACGACACATGTCTAGGGGTCGGTCTATGGCAAAAATCAAAGCTAACCCTGCTTCTGGAATTCCGGCTTGAGCCAAAACGATAACCAACATTACAATTCCAGCACTGGGAACAGCTGCAGTACCAATAGAAGCTAAAGTGGCTGTAAATACTATACCAAGCTGTGCGCTCAAACTTAGATCCAATCCAAAGGCTTGTGCAATAAATACGGCAGCAACTCCCTGATAAACAGAAGTTCCGTCCATGTTGATTGTCGCCCCTATGGGTAATACAAAACTTGCAACCTCTTCGTCAACACCCAAATTTTCTTCAACACATTCCATGGTTACTGGAAGAGTTGCAGCACTAGAACTTGTGGAAAAAGCCAGTAATTGAGCGGGTGCAATACCTTTCATGAAAAAGGGGATTTTCTTTTTTGTAAAGACACGTACTAAAACCATGTATACCACAATCATTAACGCTAGGCCTAACAACAAAGTGATTGCGTAGAGCGCTAATGCCTGGAAAAGTTCTAAACTAGGAGCTTCAACAACCAAGGCCGCTAAAAGGGCAAAAACACCATAAGGAGCCGCAAGCATAATCAGATCAATAAGTTTGAGGACGATATCATTAAAAGAATCAAAGAATTTTTTAACTGGTTTTACTTTTTTGCCGGGCAGTAAAATCATTCCAATACCAAAGAATAATGCAAAAAAGATAACTTGAAGCATGTTCCGGTTGTTGGACGCAGCAAGGAAAATATTGGACGGTACGACATCCACTAAAGCCTGAAGAGGTCCAGCCTCTTGCTGTTTGGCAGCGGCTTCCTGCTTGGCTTTGGTGTCACTTGAATAGGCTTCTACCAATTCTTGGCGAGTCTCTACACTTATTGATTTTCCAGGTTGAATAATGTTCACTAAAATTAATCCAATCGTCACCGCAGTGAGTGTTGTGATTAGATAGGTTAGAATGGTCCTCCCTCCCATTTGAGAGAGTTTGGAAATATCTTTTAAATCAGAAACTCCCTTAATGAGTGATGCTAAAATTAAAGGAACAGCAATTAATTTTAAGAGGTTGATAAAAATCGTCCCAAAAGGCTTAATGAAATTTCCAATGAAGCTATCTCCCCCTTCAACAAAGGAGAGGACTACTCCAAAGAGCACTCCTAGCAACATTCCAATTAAAATTTTCCAGTGTAAAGCAAGTTTTTTCATGAGGCAATAGTTTATTTATTCGTTCTTTTTAGAAGGCTAAAATCAGCTAAAACTAAGGCAGCCATCGCCTCTACTATGGGGACCGCTCTGGGAACCACACAAGGATCATGTCTTCCTTTTCCTTGCATTTCCACTTTTTCACCTTTTGAATTAATGGTTTCTTGATTTTGCATGATGGTGGCAACCGGCTTGAAAGCAACATTAAAATAAATATCCATTCCATTGGAAATACCTCCTTGAATCCCTCCTGAACGGTTGGTTTGAGTGGTTCCATCTGAATTGAATAGGTCGTTATGTTCACTTCCTTTCATTTGAGTTCCTGCAAATCCGCTTCCGTATTCAAAGCCTTTAACTGCATTAATGGAAAGCATCGCCTTTCCTAATTCAGCATGAAGCTTGTCAAAAGCAGGTTCACCCAGACCCACGGGGACATTTTTGATTACACATGTAATGATCCCACCTACCGTGTCGCCTTCTTTTCTGATCTGTTTAATGTAAGCTTCCATTTCTGCTGCCATTTTAGGGTCAGGACAACGTACTGGATTTTCTTCAATGGTACTAAAATCTGTATCAGACGGATGTGTGTCCATTACTAAAGACCCTACTCCAGAAACATAGGCTTGAATTTGCATTGGAGCTAAAAATTGTTTGGCAATCGCCCCTGCAACGACTCGACTTGTAGTTTCACGAGCAGAGCTTCTTCCGCCTCCGCGGTAATCTCGAACTCCGTATTTCTCATCATACACATAATCAGCATGTGAGGGACGGTAACTGTCCTTTATGTGCGTATAGTCTTTTGATTTTTGATTGGTATTATGAATAGCGAAGCCAATGGGAGTTCCTGTCGTTTTTCCCTCAAAAATACCTGAATAGAATTGAACTTCATCAGGCTCCTTGCGTTGCGTAACAATCGCAGACTGGCCCGGTTTTCGTCGGTCTAAATCTCTTTGAATAGCATCAAGATTCAATTCAATTCCAGCGGGACAGCCGTCAATGACCCCCCCAATTGCAGGTCCATGGGATTCTCCATAAGTAGCAAGTCGGAAAAGGGTACCGTATATATTACCTGACATAGATTTCTTTTAAAAAGACAAAGATAAAGGTAAAGTTTTGGATTGTCTTTTAGCTAGGGTTTTTTTTAACAAGTGCCGCTTTTAAAATTGAAATAGGATGCTGACTTTTTCGTTGCACTCCGTCTTTAATTTGATGTCTACAACTCGTTCCGTTTGCAGCAATTATAACCTCTTCTGGGATTTTGCGTAGTGAGGGAAACAGCCGCTCCTCTCCTACTTTCATACTGACTTCATAATGCTCTTTTTCATATCCAAACGAACCCGCCATCCCACAACACCCAGTATTGAGTAATGCTACAGAGTGATTTTTAGGAAGATTGAGAATGCTAAAGGTGTCTGATGGCTTCCCAAGTGCTTTTTGATAACAGTGCGCATGAATTTTTATTTCTTTAACGTCACTGTTAAATTGATCTTCCTTGAGATTCCCTTTGATTAATTCTTCTGCCAAAAATGTTTCAATGGGACGACAAAACTCAGCCAATTCTTTTGCTTTTTCGGGATAAGAACTCAATTTAGGATATTCATCAATAAAGGTATAGATCGCTGAGGGTTCAATACCTAATAAGGGAGTGTGTTCGGAGATAATTCCATGATATAATGCTACATTTCGATCGGCACATGCTTTGGCTTCATCCAAAAAACCTTTAGAAATATAACTCCTTCCACTTTCGGTTGAAGCGAGAAATTTTACATGATATCCAAGACCTTCTAAGAGTGCAAAAGCATCTTTACCTATTTGAGTTTCATTGTAATTACTGAACTCATCTAGATATAAATAAACACTTTTGGTACTATGAGTTAACTTATTGTTTATTAAGCTTTTATCTAGCGGTTTATCTAGCTTTGGAAGTGCTCTTTTTTCTGAAATCCCCAAACTTTTCTTCAAAACGAAACTCGTCAATGGATTTGCAAATAAGAAGTTTTGAAATCCCCTAATGGGTTGAGCTACTTTATTAATTTTACCTACAAAAGCAAAAAGCTTATCACGAATCGAACGACCATGACTCTTAGAGTATTGATGTAAAAATTCAGCTTTGTAGGTAGCAATATCGACACTACTGGGACATTCCGTAGCACAGGCCTTACAACTTAGACATAAGTCGAAGACTTCTTTTAATTCTTGACTATCAAAAGCATTTGGCGTTTTGTTTTGTGTTAAAACCTCTCTAAGGACATTCGCCCTACCGCGGGTATTGTGTTTTTCATCTCGAGTGGCACGATAACTCGGGCACATCGTTCCTGAAGGGGCAACAGAACGACATTTTCCAGCCCCATTGCATTTTTCAGCAGCTCTCAACAGACCTTGATCAGAAGAGAAATCAAAGAGCGTCGGGTGTATGGGTATTTCATTCTGATTTGTTCTCAGGTTTTGATCCATTGCAAAAGAATCAACAATCTTTCCTGGATTAAAGATTGAATCAGGATCAAAGACTTTTTTAATTCGTTTAAAAAGAGCATAGTTTTCTTGCCCTACCACAATAGGGATGAATTCAGAGCGTACGATACCGTCTCCGTGCTCACCACTTAACGAGCCTTTGTACTTTTTAACTAAATGCGCAACAGCAAGGGTAAGGGCCTTAAAATCATTAACCCCTCCAGGAGTCTTAAGGTTTAAAATGGGACGTAAATGCAACTCCCCCGCCCCTGCATGGGCATAATACACCACTTCTTGTCCAAACTGCTTCATGAGCTCTTGAAACTCATCAATATACAGTGCCAAATCTTTTAAAGGTACTGCAGTATCCTCAATACAAGCCACTGCCTTGGAATCTCCTACTATATTCCCCAATAAGCCAAGGCCTGCATGTCTTAATTCATTGGCGAGTTCAATTTCTTCTCCCCACAAAGGAACTGCAGCATAGCTTAAGTTAGAATCCGAAACCTTTTTTTCTAATGCGGAGAGCTCTTTTTTAAGGGTGCTTAAATTGTGGTTTCGTAATTCTAAAAGTAAAATGGCTTTGGGGTCTCCTTTTAAAAAAAAGCGATTTTTTTGGTATCCACTGTGGTTTCGGGTACAATCCAAGATCGTTTTATCCATCAATTCACAAGTGTAAAGATGATGTTCCATTACGGGATTAACCGCAAGCATTGCTTCTTGTATGCTTTTGAAATGCAACGCCAACATAACCGAATGTTTAGGAGGAATCGGAACCAACGAAAAAGTCATTGCTGTGGTAAAAGCCAATGTTCCCTCACTCCCTGCCAATAGTTTGGCAATATTAAACGCTTCTCCCTGTGAATTAAAAGGACGTTGATTCAATAGCACATCGACTGCGTAACCTGTGTTTCTCCGATGAACACTGGCATCTGGAAAATCCGTTGTGATTGCGTTTTGAACTTTTGGGTCACTTAACGCTTCAAATAAAAAATGATAAATTTTCCCTTCTTGTGTATTGTTATTGAGTTTCGTTTCGAGTTCTTTGGAATCACACGCTTTAAATGTAGCTTCTGATCCATCACTCAACAATGTTTCAACGGCAATTACGACATCTCGGGTTACTCCATAACGTATGGAGGTAGTTCCAGAAGAATTATTTCCCAGCATTCCTCCAAGCAGACAGTATTGGGAAGTGGAGGTATTGGGCCCAAAAAACAAACCTTTTTCAGCCAAAAAAACATTGAGTGCATCCCGATTGACTCCAGGCTGAACGGTTACTGTTTTTTGTTTGAAGTCAAAATCTAAAATAGCTGTAAAATACTTTGAAACATCTACAACGATGCCAGGGCCAACACATTGACCTGCCAGTGAAGTCCCTGCTGTTCGAGGAATCAGACTTGTGTTATGCTCTAAGGCAAAGGCAATGAGCTGCCGAAGATCTTTTTTGTTTTTAGGTAAAGCAACCGCCAAAGGCGACATTTTGTAAACGGAAGCATCGGTAGCGTATAACTTTTTATGTAATTCATCCCATTCCAGTTCCCCGTCAAGGTTTTTCTTTAATTGTAGTAATGCTTCTTCCACTTATAATTTAAATTGTTCCCCTGTTTTAAGAATCTTAAAGCTAAAGTAAGGATTAGTTCTTCAATTCCCATCAATTATGTAATTTAGCCAAAAGATAAAAAATTATGTTGCAGAAATTTATTGGTTTTATAGCGGTTATTCTTTTACTTACCGCATGTCAGGGTACCTCAAACGCACTTCGTTTGAAAGGAACTGTTGATTTAAGTGATGGGAATTCCATTCTCCATGTTGTGGCCGACCTTAACAACCAGCCTAAAGTAGTCGATACTCTTGTTGTCCAATCGGGTACTTTTGATTTAGAAATTGAAATTACTGAGCCAAGTATTCATTTTTTACAAATTGAAGGAGATCAAGCGAGTTTTCCTTTTATTGCAGAACAAGGAACCGTCAATGTTGAGTTGTACAAGGATAGTTTAGGGGTTTCAAAGGCGACAGGAACAACTTCTAATGATGATTTCATGAGATACAAAAATGAAACACGAGTGTATATTAAATCCTTAAATGGTATTGGTAACGACCTTCAACAAGCCATGATTCTTAAAGATTCTCTTCTTGCACAAGACATTCAAGAACAGTATCAAGACGTTCGCGATCAAATAAAAGATTATGAATTAGATTTTATTAGAGCTGCGCCTGATTCTTTCATATCCATTTTAATTTTAGAACGCTTTGTTTCAAATAAGGCCCTATCGATTCCAGAGGCAAAAGAGATTTTTGATGGTTTTTCAAATCGTATAAAAACAAGCACCTCCGGAAAAACCGTTGAAGGAAAATTGATACCTTCCGAGAAACCTGAGGTGGGACAGCTTGCACCCACCTTTGAAGGACCAAATCCAGAGGGAATGGCCTTATCTTTGAAAGATAAATTAGGGAAGGTAACCATTGTTGACTTTTGGGCGAGCTGGTGTCGTCCTTGTCGTGTTGAAAATCCTAATTTAGTTCGTTTATATCAAAAACACCGTAATAATGGTCTTCATATTTTGAGTGTTTCTTTAGATAAAGGAAAACCTCAATGGGTTCAAGCGATTGCTGATGATGGTTTAGTTTGGGATCACGTTTCAAATTTAAAGTTCTGGAATGATCCTATTGCAAAATTGTATCATATCAACTCCATTCCAGCCATGTTTGTTTTAGATGAAAAAGGTGTTATTATAGCCAAAGACATTCGGGGTCTTCAGTTAGAACGTAAAATTGATGCTCTTCTTGGAGCCTTATAAACCCTTTTTCTGATTGCGATAGATCAATGTCCCTGCAATTAAAGTTGTAATACTCAGAATCACTAGCATCAGCTGTGAACTAAACACAACTTGGGGCACAAACAAGATGGTTATAAGAATCCCTCCAATGGCTCCCCCAAAATGAGCGGTATGCCCGATTTGATCATTTTGTGCTTTCATACCGTATAAAGTATAAATCATATACCCAATACCAAATAAATATCCTGGAATCGGGATGGGAATGAAAAACAACATTAATTCAATCCCAGGATATAATAATAATGCACTAAACAAAACCCCAGTAACCGCACCACTAGCACCCACAGCGCTGTAATACGGGTCATTGAAATGAAAAAGGTATGCAAAAATGTTTCCTCCCAAAAGGCTTCCAAAATACAGCACCAAAAACGGAAAATTCCCTAATCCTTCAACGACAATATTGACGAAAAAATAAAACGTAACCATATTAAATAAAATATGAGTTGTAGAAACATGCAGAAAACCCGAAGTAAGTAATCTGAAATATTCGCCTGCTTTAATCTTATGAATCAAAAAATGATACTTTAAAAAAAAGCTGTCATTTTTAAAACCATTTAGGCTTACTAGAACAGTAACACCAATCAATAAAAGTGCAACAAGAGGAATATTTTGGATCATAGTAAGACAAAACTACCTAAAAACAATAACATGCTATAGGTCAAAAACGATTCCTTGCGCTAAGGGTAACTCTTTTGAGAAATTCAAAGTATTTGTTTGTCTTCGCATATAAGCTTTCCAAGCATCAGATCCACTTTCACGTCCACCTCCAGTTTCTTTTTCACCTCCAAAAGCCCCTCCGATTTCTGCACCTGAGGTTCCGATGTTTACATTTGCAATCCCACAATCACTTCCCCAATGGGACAAGAATGTTTCTGTTTCTTGCATATTTAGGGACATAATAGACGAGGAAAGGCCTTGTTTTACCTCATTTTGAATGGCAATTGCCTCTTCAATCGTTCCGTCATATTGCATTACGTATAATATAGGAGCAAAGGTTTCTTGATGTACAATAGCCGCATCATGATCGATAACAGCTACTGCAGGTTTTACATAACAGGCACTACCGTATTCTTTCTCTTCAAGCACCCCTCCTTCAACGAGCCAAGTCGCTCCTTGAGCGTTTGCTTGTGCAATTGCCTCTTGATAGGTCGCAACAGCATCGGCATCAATTAGAGGACCCACATGATTGTTTTCATCTAAAGGGTTTCCTATGCGAAGCTGTCCATAGGCTTTTTGCAATACCGCTGTAAAGGATTCAAATATATCTTTGTGCACAATTAATCTTCTTGTAGACGTACAACGCTGACCACAAGTCCCCACAGCTCCAAAAACAGCAGCCCGCATTGCTGTATCAATGTCAGCATTTGGAGTAACAATAATCGCATTATTCCCTCCTAATTCTAAAAGAGATTTTCCAAGACGGGCTCCCACACGTTGAGCAACATCTTTTCCCATGCGGGTAGAACCTGTAGCAGAAACCAAAGCGATGCGTTGATCTTCTGCCATCCACTTTCCTACTTCCGCCCCTCCATTGATGAGGCATGAAATCCCTTCTGGCATTTCATTTTCTTTTAAAACCTCACTAATAATTTGTTGACAAGCAATGCCACACAAGGGTGTTTTTTCGCTGGGTTTCCAAATACATACGTTACCACAAACCCAAGCCAGAGCTACATTCCAACTCCATACGGCAACAGGAAAGTTGAAGGCAGAAATAATTCCTACAACCCCTAAAGGATGATATTGTTCGTAAAGTCTGTGAGAAGGACGTTCTGATGTCATGGTAACTCCATGCAATTGACGTGAAAGACCGACAGCAAAATCACAGATATCAATCATTTCCTGAACCTCTCCCAAACCTTCTTGTAACGATTTTCCCATTTCCCAGGACACTAACTGACCGAGGTGAGATTTTTTCTCTCTCAATTTATTTCCTAATTGACGCACCAACTCTCCTCTTTTTGGAGCAGGGATGGATCTAAATGATAAAAAAGCATGCTCCGCTTTATCCAAAATGCGTTCATAATCTTCAACCGTTGCTCCTTGAACCGTTCCTAATAAAGAACCGTTAACAGGACTATAGGAAGAGAGAGCCTCTCCATCACCATGCCAAATGCCTCCAGCATTACACCCCTGCTGATTAGGGTTTATATTTAATTCTTGTAATAAGTTATTAATCTCCATTGTGACTATTTAATTTTTCTTTAGTTGTGTCGTAAAGGTACTCTCAAAAATACGATCTGCATTTCCAGTTTCAAAGCCTTCTCGACGTTGTTCTCTTTTAATTTCAGATTTAGGCAAATGAACAAATTGTGGTAAAACTCCTCGCTCTGCAAATTCGACATAACTCCCTGCAATTTCTCTGGTATTGTTTCCAGAAAAATGAGCGATAACTTTATTGGCAACTGAACTGGATTGCCGCAAGAGCTTATCTTCACTTGTTTTTATTTCTCCTCCCGATGTATTTAATAGGATTCCAATGGCTTTTAAAAATTCATTGAAAGGTTCTAACGTGCAAAAGGTCTCCGGAAGATCATGAACACTAATCGTATAATGGTTTAAATAATACCGATTGTAAATAACCCATGCGGCATATTCGCTTTCAGCGAGCAATGCTTCGTAATCTTCAATGCTAGGCAATTCCCAAAGTGGATTTTGAAAAAAGTGGGAAACGGCTTCTGCATTGTTTAAATCGAGATGATCTACGGGGTCAGAACTTACGCTATCTGTATATTTTCTGATGATTTTCTGTACTTTTTTTGATAGCAAATCAACCTTAAGCTCGCTTATGAAAATTCTTGGAAGATCCGGTGTGGGTGGCGCATACCAGTGTGCATCAAGTTTTTTTACTTCAAAATGAAAGAAATTACGCTTTTCATAACCATGAGCTAGGAAGATTTTTTCGAACGAAGCAATACCGAGATTTTTAACTCCCATTGTTCGGAAAGCCACATGATCATTGATGATTTCATTTTGATCTTTAACCATTCCCATCTTGACCATTTCATGGGTGATTTTTTTAACATCGGGTACACGCTCTGAGTAGGTGGCAAAGAGTGCATCCAATATTTTGGTCATCGTGGTATTGGTGCTGAATTTCATGACGAATTAATTATTTTTATAAAAATAAGCTTCCTGTTTGAGTTTTTATGAATTTATCAAATGGAATTTCCTCTTGTTTCAAAAATCCTTTTTGAATAAGAGTTCCTGCTGCAACCATTTCAACAACGGCAACCAGAGAGGCTGCGGTCGTCCATGATATTGCACGCCACTGTTTTCCTTCAATTTCTATAGGATAAAAGGCATTGTAGTATTCCCGACGGGAGAGTGTTTTATTTTTCCACCCTTCAACTACAGCATAAACATAAACAACATCTTCCTCAACAGGTGGTTTCGCATTACTTAATATTTGCTCTAATTGTTCTTTGTCATCTTTTAAAATAAGTTCATACATCAAAAATTTCATTAATTTTCCATGACCTGGATATCGAATGGTTTTATAATTTAAGGTATCTACTTTCCCTTCAAAAGTTTCACAAAGTGTTCCCAATCCTCCCGATGTAGTAAAGGCTTCAAACTCTTGTCCTTCAATGTTAATATATTCAAAACCTTCCAAGGAAGGGACGTTTTTTCTTTGACCATTGTGAATGGCTTCTGCGTCATTTAAATATTCATTTATCACTCCATGAGGAGACCAAGTAAATGAATAAGCCAATTGACCGTTAGGGTAGCGCGGTAAAGCTCCTACACGAAGCTCAATATCTCGGAGTTTATCGAAATTTAAGGTCAAATCTTTTCCAATGATTCCGATCAGTCCGGGAGCCAAACCACATTGAGGTGCCATAACTTTATTCGCTGTTTTACTCAATCCTTGAATGAAATGAGTCGTGGGAACATCTTCTGTCAAATCAAAATAGTGTAATTCTAATTCGTGTGCCAAAATAGCAATGTTTTTATTTAAAAAGTAGGGCAATGCAGAAACTACTGTATCATAATTCTGCATCAACTTTTTGAGGTATTCAAGATCAGTCACATCCCCCTGAATACATTCGAAGGGTAATGTGTAATCATAATGTGGTTTCCTCTGATCTAAAGCGGTAACTTTGAAATTCTTACTCAGTAAAACCCCTACTAAACTCCCAACTTTCCCCATTCCAAGGACTAAAATATTTTTCATTTGGCTCTTTTTAATAAAATTAATATGTTACATATATAACAAAAGTATGTCAAAATGTTACATTTATAATAAAAAGAGGTTGTTTCTTTTAATCGTTTTTATCAACAATTTTAAATAGAATAAAGTAATTTTGATGTCTATAATGTCATTACTGTGAACGCAATTGTTTTTTATTTAGCCTATCCCATTCTTTTTATTGTTTCAAGATTACCTTTCCCTGTTTTCTACAAACTTTCCGATTTAGTTTGCTTTTTAATGTACCGTGTTTTTGGTTACAGAAAAGTAGCAGTTCGATCCAATCTTGAACTAGCATTTCCGAATTATAGTGATGAAGAGTTAACTGTAATTGAACGTAAATTTTACTCCCATTTGTGTGATTTATTTTTAGAAATTATCAAATCAATGGGGATGTCTAAAGAGGAAATGATTAAACGATTTCATGTAAAAAACATTGATGTTCTTACTCAATTTGAAAAGGACAATAGGTCCGTATTTTTAATGTGTGGACATTATGCGAGTTGGGAATGGATGATGTCATTAGGATATCATATGAAGCATAAAGGTTATGGAATTTACAAACCGATAAGTAACCCTTATTTTGATAACTTGATCAAGAAAATAAGAAGTAGACACGACGCCTATATGATTTCACAACGTACTGCAGCCGTTGAGATTAAGCGTATGGAGGACAACGATGAGCGCGGTGTTTTTGGTTTTGCTAGTGACCAATCTCCACGGCCTAAACCTTTGACCTATTGGCGTTCCTTTATGGGAATTCAAGTACCCGTGTATACCGGAGCAGAACGTATGGCAAGAGAGTTTGATATTCCAGTAGTTTATGGGAAGATGAATAGGATTAAAAGAGGTTATTATGAGGTGGAGTTTAAATTATTGACAGCTACTCCAAATGAATTACCACCTAATGCGATCACTGACACTTATACAGAGTGGCTGGAAGCCCAAATAAAAGAGGACCCCTCTCAATACTTTTGGACCCACAAACGCTTCAAACACGCTAAAATCTCTTAGAGCAAACCATTGATCTCAGTAACAAATCGGTTTGCTAACTCCTGCGCTTTCAATTCCGACTTTGCTTCTGTGTAGATACGTATAATGGGTTCCGTATTTGATTTACGAAGATGAACCCAAGACGCTTCAAAATCAATTTTTACTCCGTCAACTGTTGAAATACGTTCTGTTGTATAGCGATCTTGTATTTGCTTTAAAAGCGAATCTACATTCATTCCTTTATTTAAGTTAATTTTATTTTTACTCATAAAATAACTCGGATAGGTAGCACGAAGTTCAGAAACAGTGCCTTTTCTTTCCACTAAAAGCGATAGAAAGAAGACAACACCTACTAAGGCATCCCTACCATAGTGAAGAGGAGGATATATGATGCCACCATTTCCTTCTCCGCCAATTACGGCCTGGACTGCTTTCATTTCTGTAACCACATTTACTTCGCCGACAGCACTTGCAGAATAATTTTGACCATATCGGTGACTTACATCCGCTAAGGCACGTGTTGAAGACAAATTAGAAACAGTCGCTCCAGGGTTTTTGCTTAAGATATAATCAGCACATGCCACGAGGGTATATTCCTCTCCAAACAACTCTCCTTTTTCATCCACAAAAACTAAACGGTCTACATCAGGATCCACAGCAATTCCGAAATCTGCTTGATGAGTAACTACGGCACGACATAAATCTTCTAAATGTTCTTTGAGAGGTTCTGGATTGTGAGGAAAATGTCCATTGGGCTCACAATGAATTTTAATTACCTCAATGCCAAGAGCTTCGAGTAATTCTGGAATGGCAATGCCTCCTGAAGAATTGACTCCATCCACAACCACCTTAAACTTTTCTTTTTTAATTCCATCCAGATTTACATACTCCATTGCAATAGTCGCTTCTAAATGCCTTTGAATATAATCTGTTCGTTTCTGGAGCGTTCCTAAATCATCGACTTCTGCATAATCAAAAGCTTCTTTTTCTGCATAGGCTAAAACTTTGGCACCTTCAGCTGCATTGATAAACTCACCCTCGTGATTCAAAAGTTTTAGGGCATTCCATTCCTTTGGATTGTGACTTGCCGTTAAAATAATACCTCCATTGGCTTTCTCCCAAGCCACAGCAACCGCTACTGTCGGTGTGGTTGATAGCCCCAAATCGATCACATGAATCCCCATTCCAACAAGTGTTTGATTGACAAGGGCATGTAGCATAGGTCCTGAGATACGAGCATCTCGCCCTGTGACTACGGTTAATTCCCCCTTGGTGTGTTCTGAGAGCCATTGTGCATATGCCGAGGTAAAACGCACTACATCCAATGGGGTTAAATTGATTGAAGGAGTCCCTCCTATGGTTCCTCTAATTCCAGAAATGGATTTGATTAATGTCATTTTAGTGGTTGCGGTATTTTATAGGTTAGTTATTTACTCAGAAATCAATGAAAATGCTCCTTTTGTCAAAAATAAGGTCTTTTTTTCAAACTGATTGGGAGTAATGATTTCAACATAAGCTGTATCAGCTTGCCCTATTTCAATTTGTTTTTTCTCAAAGGAATATCCATCCTCATTTTTATTCTTTAGGATTAGCACATAATATTTACCATCCGTTTCCACCATAGACTCTATAGGTAAAGCAACTTTAGTTTCTGAGGAAGTATAAATCTTTGCTTCTACATGCATGCCAGGATTGAATTTGTTTTTCATGGATTCATCGACTAAA
>Ga0222717_10000183_pt1 | contig 55094 bp, 88 predicted proteins | sample C33_18DmetaG_FD_165053 | JGI IMG/M metagenome (GOLD analysis project Ga0222717, IMG submission 165053) | Estuarine water microbial communities from San Francisco Bay, California, United States - C33_18D | ecosystem: Environmental > Aquatic > Marine > Unclassified | place: USA: California... | reverse complement strand
TTCCGGGATAATAACTTGTTGCACTGAGGAAGTCACTTAATACATAATTATTTGTACTAGCCGCTATAGTTATATTGACCTGTACTGGTTGTGCTGGTAAACTAGCTGATCTTGTTGGAGTAATATTAACACCACTTTGTATTGGTTGCCATTCTCCATCTGTTTTGATCCAACCTGCAGTGATTGATTTCCATGCACCACTAGCTTTAACCCAAGCATTAGTAACTTCTTTCCATGTACTGTCTTTTATAAAAGTTTGGAAACTTTTAGTGAATATTATAATTACTGATCCATCATATCCTGCATATGCTCTTCTACTTCCTGGATAAATTTCAAGATTTCGTCCGCCTGGTAATGTGTTTGATCCTGCTATCAATGATGTACTAGTAACTAAAGAATTAGCATAATTTTGTCCGCCATATCCACCACCAGGATTTCCGGTGCTAGCAACACTTATACCAGCGGCACCACCTAGAGGATATCCAGCACCACCTCCACCACCAGTAGCCCATGATGATGCACTATTCTGTCCTCTTGGAGTTGAATTTTTGTTTGTGTCAACACCACCTGCTTTACCTACAGTGCCAGTCTGCGTCCCACCACCGCCACCTGCTCCACCGCCACCTGCGGCTACAATCATAGGTATTCCGTCTACTAGCAGAGCACTTGCTCCACCACCGCCACCACCTGTGCCGTTACGCCCACTGTTGTATGTACTACTTGCAGTTCCATTACCACCCGTTAAACTTAGTAAAGGATTAGTTCCGTCACCACCTCGTGCAGTTGATCCTATGCCCCCTGGGCCGTTTTGTCCTTTTGTTCCTACAGAAACAGTTATAACATCACCTGTTGCTATAGTAACTATTCCTTGTGCGAAGCCACCGCCACCACCAGCACGTCCATTATTACCAGAATTACTAGCACCAGTTCCACCACCAGCTCCCCATGCATATACTAGAAGTTGATTACTGAATCCTTCCGGAATAGTTACAGTATGACTACCTGGTGTTAGGTATTGGAATAAGACTTGTGATGTTGCCATTAATTATCTTCCTTTGCTTCTACAGGAATTAATTGAGTTGTCTCTGATTTTTCTTTCGATTTGTGTGTCCACTCAATTGGATCAAAAAATTCTCTTAGTAACATATTGATACTCTCATAATGCCTTTAATATAAATTATATTTATCACCTTTACAACACTTGACCTTTTTCTTTAATGGTGCTATAATACTACTTTTACATTAACTTAAGGTATAATAATATGAAAAATCTAAGTGAAAAATTAAATGACATGATAGCAGATCCGTTTGATGGACCGTTTGAAGGTGAAGATTTTTGGGTTGACAGTGACGGTGTTATACAAGTTAGTGATAATAATGTAAGATTAGCTGGAATAATCATGCGTAAAGTAAATCAAAGTGGTGATTTTGATAAACCTTTAATTAAATTAGCCACAGCAGGAGATAGTATACAGCTAGCATTTGACACTCTTGGTGATACTACACCGATTCATTCAGCAAAGATTGGATTTAAAGGTGATATGCTAGCAGAAATACGTCAAAGTGAAAAAAATGAGTACCTATTGTATATAAACGGAAAACGTAACGTTAAAGTATATAGTAGTCTAGCTAAAGTGAAGAGAGTAATTAATAAGTTAGATACTGAAATGCAGTTAGCTGGTATTGAACCCGAACCGCTAGACGACTAACCTTTTTGTTGTAGCTGTTTTGCTCGTTGGATTATTGGTTTCATTTGATTGGCCAAATCTGGATTCTCAGCCGCAGTCTTAATAACATCCATCATAGGTTCTAAGGCCTTCATATCTTGTTGATTAGTGGCTTTACCTTGACTGGCATCATCTATGGCTTTAGCTAATTGTCCTGGTTGTACTGTACTTCCAGTTGCTTGTTTTAAGGTGCTAGTAGCTTTTGCCACTTGATCTAATTTTTCTTGATCAGGCTTAGATCCATCAGTACCCACAGTTCCAGTAGTACCTACAGTACCAACAGTACCTTGTTGTTCATATTCTTTAATTGGCTTACTTAGATCAACAGGCTTAGTCTTTGGTCTTTCTGAGTGATGCGGTATTCTACTGTCACCTTTTGCAAAACTGTCTCTAGTATCTTTGTTCTTAAACCAAGTATCTAGTGTTTTACCAGCTTTACTTTCTTTGTTAACTAACCCTTGTTCTTCGGCTTGTTGATGTAAATCGTGTAAACGTTTTACAAGATGTGCTTTCATTTCTGGATCTTTTTCTGTGTTTGGATCACTTTGCAGTTGTTGTAATGCTTTTAGTTTAGCTTGATATTCTTCTTTGTCTTTTAAAGGAACAATTTTATATTCAGATATCTTTAATAAATTCTCAGTACCTTTTTTACTTTTTGCTATAGTAATTAAATCATCTTTATCCAATGGAGCAATGCCTTTAACTGCTTTGCGTGTTGGCATACCTAAATCAACCCATAGTTTAAATTCTTTATTACTTGGTGTTGTGTATGGAGACCAGTCCATATCAACTTTCTTACCGTCTTTTACAGCATAATGAAATATCTTACTAACATCATCATATTGTTCTATTTCTTGTTCGTACGTCCATCCATTGTTATCATCGTCTTTTATTATAGTATATTGCTCTTTTGGTTTGTGTCCTCGTGTATGTCTTGCTCCTTCACGAGCTGGACGTTTGTCAAGAGTGTCTTTGAATTCTTTATACATTTCTTCTAAAACTTCTTCTAAAGTTTTAGGAGTTTTACCTTTAGCTAGATTTTTAAGTAGACTTTTAGTTTCTTTGTTCTTTTTGCTACCAACTAATTTGTTACCTGGCATTCCTTTGTCAGTTCCTTTCCAATAACCAGGAAATTTAGCTCCAGGACCGCTGTCTAATGATAGTGTTTCGTTTGTTTTACTTTCGGTGATAGGTTCAATTGAATCAAGTTTACCTAGTATTTTTTTAAAATCCATTATTTTGGTCCTAAGTCTACATCAAATTTAGATGATGCACGCAGGAACCATGCATGTTTTGCAAAAGCATCCTGACGTCCAGCTATAAAGTCACTAAGTCCGTATTCTTTGCTCTCTTCAGCTTCAACAAACAACGACTTCATGATTTCTTGCATTTTTTCTGCATCTACTAATAAATTATTAATCATTTCTTGTGGACTCAATATTAATACTTCGTCATCAATATTAGTTAGTGTACTAAATCTATATAAGCTAGCAGGTGTATATGATTTTAATTTACGTATGTTTTCAGCAAAGGCGTCTATAGTATCATATACTTCGTTGTAGATATCTTCAAACATATTATGATATTGATAAAAGTCTTCACCTTCTACGTTCCAATGAAAGTTTTGTGCTTTAATTGCAAATGCATACTGGCTAGCAAATGCTATTTTTATTTTGTTAGTAAACTTGTCCATTATTTCTTTTTAGCCTTTTTTGTTTCTCGTTTCATGAATACACTTCTACCAAAACCTGCACCACCACCCATTGATGTAGCAACGCCGCCTGCACTCGAAGCACCTGAACTAGCAGTTTCATCTAAACCAGCCCAAGTAGGATTTCCAACGTTATTAACTTTTCTATAAGTCATATGTTCGTGTACGGAATTTAAATGATCATTAGCAATAGTAAGTTTACTACTGACCCACCCAGGAAGTTCATCACCATCTTGAAACATTTTATATGTTTCCATAGCATTCTTAGCAATTTGTAACAGTTCGGCCTTGGCCATACTAGCTTCGTGATCGTCGTGTTCTTCGTTTAAAAATTGCTGTGATTTCATTGTTGTGATTCCAGTTGTGTATCAATATATTTATCAACTCTAAAGTTTACTTGTAAGTTGTTAGGCTTTTGTATCAATCCTTCTCCGTTTATTATCTGAAAATTTTCAATATCAAATTTACTAGCATTGTTTACATTGGCGATTGGTTCTACACGCAGTACACCGTCTTGTGCTAGGTCAATATCGGCCCAAATATCTTCTTCAATATATACATTATTACCCCATATCCAATCACGCTCTACTATGAGATCTTGGTTTACATATACCCGATATTTTGGTAATTTTTTATAAGCAATAGAGGTAATTAACGAAAACATATATCTAACAAATTTTGGGCTGGGTGTTTTAGCCTGAAAATCCGAAGGACCCGGAATTTCAGAAGGAGCTTTTCTTCTGTCTAAGAACCAATCAGATAATTCATTCCTAACTTCAAATCTTAGATTTGTTTTGGCCATGCTACTTCTTCATTAAGAATTTTGGTTTTCTACCTAGTCCAAGAGCTTTCATATTATCAGCGGGTGTGTTTGGTCCAACATCTTGAGTCATTGACATTGAATATCTAGGATCCTTTGCCATTTTTTTATTAGTTGCAACTACTCCTACACCACCTCCTTCTGTAATATTCATACCTTTACGCACTGCTTTGTACAGTTGTGGTGCCAGTTTACCTGCTCCTGTTGCTTTTTCGAATTCTTTGAAATTACCTTCTGCGGCCGCCTTTCTTGCACCGCTAGCACTTACTCCAGCTAATCCTTCAACACCATCTTCGCGTTCACCACTGGATACAAAATCAATATTCTTAAAATTATAATAGTGTCGGTTAGCTTCATTGCCATTGTAATCTGTTAGCAATTCTTTAAATGCTTCTAATCTGTCAGAACCGGCTACGAACGTTACTGATCTATATCCTTTATTGTATAACCATTCTGCTACTTTCATGATAGTGTTTAGTTCTCTATCAGCTACAATATTTTTAGCATGTTGGGGAAACATAGCCGCCAAGAATTTTACCTTGGTATTGTAATCTAAAGGATTCTTTTTAGGATCTTGTGATTGCCCAGCGAATATGTAATAATCACCGCCCTGGGAGGCTTTTGAAACTGTATTTAACAGTTGTTCGTGACCAACAGTAGGTGGATTCATTCTTCCGAAACTAAAAGCGGCGTGCTTGTTGTTTTCTACTGCTTCAAATAAGTTTGTTAATAACATAGTAATCTCTGGTGCTAGTGTTACTATATTTATCTTAAAGGTTTTCTAATAGCCACAGATAATATGGACAGTCAAACTCAATTATGTATGCTCCGTTCCATCCAAGATTAATACAATTATCTAAAGTATCAGTCATCCCACCATCTACTTCTACAGGAGTATCAACAACATATTTCGACAAAGTCCATTTAAGATTACCGATATCAATGTCGTCAATGACTATGCTTTCTATGTTTAACATCATGTCTCGACCAATACTGCCGTCTTCGAGAATTTCAGTATCGCCACCACCTTTGTTCTCTAATCGTATCTTTAATTTGTGTGGACCGTCTTCTAACGGTCGTTGGAATGTTATTGTGAATAATTCTGTTGAAGGTGTATCTATAACTTTTCTTTCAATTTCTTCATCATCGATCCAAATTGAGTATTCAGGTACTGTTTTCCAGTACGTGCCACTCAATGTTAGCTCAAAATTTAGTTTTTCTGCTGGCATTTACTTTGCTGGTTGCTGAGCTGGATCTTGCTGTGGTTGTTTACCAATCAGCACATCTAAATCTCCTGCAAATTCATAGTGTCCTGAGTGATTCAACAACACTTTACTGTGTGCATATATCTCACCACCTAGTTTTGCCCAACGTCTACAGAACGTCCAATCTTCTGATAGATAGTGTCCGGCTTCGTCAATTTCAGTGTCGAAGATTGAATACATAAATGGTTCAAATTGTTTACCAAGACCTACATCATCTTTGTACTTACACTCTGGATGTGCTTCGCATAACTTTTCATACACTTCACGCTTGAACTGCATGAATCCTGTGCCCATAGTATCTACAGGAAAAATATCATTTTCAATTTGTGTACCTGGCTTGACGTTAATTACATATTGTATTGGTAGTGCTTTCTTAGGATAAAGTCCACCAATGACGTCTTTATTTGTAGCTAACATTGAAAAAATACTTTCTGGTTGGAAACGTATGTCAGCATCAATAAACATAAAGTGTGTTGCGGCCTTGTTAGTCATCATCTTAGCCATTAAGTTATTTCTAGCACGTGTTACAAGAGATTCGTTGACCATAGTATCCAATGACCATTGTAATCCCATCTTGTTAGCCATTAATATGAACCTTAGGAAACTGGTAAAGCAGGGCTCTGTAATTTGTCCACCATAGCAAGGAATACCAAAATGTATATGCATTTTGCTCCAATCTGGTTGTTGTGGTTGTTGCAGTGGGACTGTTTCTGGTGCTCCAGGTCCTGCGTCAGCGTTTTCTGGTACAATTGGTGCTACTATCGGTGCCCCAGCATTTGGTTTAATGCGTTTTGATTTCTTAGATTTGGCCATTTTGAAACTCTCTTTTTAATTGAATTGATTGTGTGTTAAGTTAAGCTTTTTCTATCTCTACTAGAGATCCTGCACCTGCTAGCTCTTGTACTACAGCTTCTAAACTAGCAACAGTATCGTCATTGAGACTGGGCGTTACTTGGTCAGCGTCTTTAACTAATTTACTTACTTTGATAACTAATACTTCTTCATGTAATTTTGCCACCGTACTTTTTCCTAAATAATAATATACTCATATTATTTATCAATACCGTTATTGCTCTAAATATTATAGTACGATAAAGCCGTCTTTGTCAACAGTTTTATCTTCCAATAAATTATTAAGTTCTGGCGGTTGAACAGTAAACTTAATTTCTTCATCTTTCCACTCTATAGATACAATACTTCCAGGCTCTATAGCTTCGAATAGTATTTTTTTACTTAACGGAACTTTAATAAGTTCATTAATTTTACGTGACAGTGGTCTAGCACCCATAGTTGGATCAAAGCCAATGTCGGTTAGATGATCTACTATTGATTCACTAGGGCGTATACGTATTTCTTTTTCTTGTAGTAATACATTTAATTCTTGTAAGAATTTAACTACAATTTTCTTCATCGAAATCTTCTCAAGTTTTGCAAACTTAACTACTGCATCCAGTCTGTTACGGAACTCTGGTTTAAAGAATTTCTTAGCCGCTTCGTCATCTGTGCCAGTCTTCTTAAGATCACGACCAAATCCAATAGCGTTTGCCTCTCCATCTGCAGAACCTAAGTTACTGGTTAATATCAATATAGCATTTCGGCAATCAGCTTTTTTACCATTTGATCCAGTTACACTACCTTCATCCATAATTTGTAACAATAAGTTTGAGATATCTGGATGTGCTTTTTCGATTTCATCCAGTAAAATAATAGAATGTGGATTACGTTCAACTTCACTTATTAATAATCCGCCACCTAAATTACCATCTTCGTAACCAACATACCCAGGAGGCGCACCAATTAATTTTGCCATAGCATGCTTCTCTTGATATTCACTCATATCAAAACGTAGCAGTTTCATACTTAATGCATCACTAAGTAGTTTACAAAATTCTGTTTTACCAGTACCAGTTGGGCCAAGGAATAAGAAATTCCCCACAGGTTTATCATGTGCTTTCATTCCTGCTTTAGCAACATATATTTTTTCTAACACTTGCTCAACGGCTGAATCCTGCCCGTACAAGTTATCTTTAATAGTCGCATCTAAATTAGTTAAGCTCTTGTTAGCTTTTTCGGTAAGTAGATTTTCTCTTGGAATCTTAGTTGCTTTCGATATAGTATCAACTATATCTGTTTTTTCTACTGTAAACTTTTCCTTAGCAATTTTAAGACGAGCACAACTCATATCAATTAAATCTATAGCTTTATCAGGAAGTTTCCTGTCAGGTTGATATCTCACTGATAAGTCAACTGAACTATCTATGGCTTCATCTGAGATCTTACCATTGTGGAATTTTTCAAAATGTGTCCTAAGCCCACGTAAGATATCTTTAGAAACATCTGCTGTTGGTTCGTCAATATTAAGTTTATAGAACCTACGCATTAATGCACGATCTTTTTCAAATGACTGTGTGTATTCTTCAAATGTTGTTGATGCAATAACTTTAATATTGCCTTTAGCTAAAGCCGGCTTCAGCATGTTAGCAAAGTCTACCGAACTTGACCCGCCACTACCAGCACCTTGCATTTGATGTGCTTCGTCAATGAATAATATGGTATTACCTTTTTGGTTTAATGCGGCCAGTACATCTTTTAATTTCTCTTCAAACTCGCCTCGATATTTACTACCAGCAAGAAGACTACCAATTTCTAAATTATAGACAGTGTAAGGTATTAGATACTTAGGAACATCACCGTCAACAATCTTATGTGCTAATCCTTCTGCGATCGCTGTCTTACCTACACCTGGATCGCCTATCATTAATACATTGCTCTTTTGTCTCCGGGCAAGTACTTGTGCTATTTCTTCTAATTCAGTTGCTCTACCTATAACAGGGTCGATCTTACCTTCAGTTACTTGAGTGTTAAGATTAGTACAAAATTCTTCTAGTATTTTGTTGCTATAGTTAGATTTAACTTCTTTAGATTTCTTAGTGATACCATGTACTTTTGTATAGTATTCAACCAATTGACGTCTATTGATACCCCATTTCAATAAGAAATATGCGGCATGACTATTAGTTTCTTGGCTTATACTTAGATATAGATCAATAGTTTCCATTTGCTCTCTAGCTGAAAACAAAACCTGAGTAAATGCACGATTAAACACTCTTTCTAAACTGTGTGTACGTTGCGGAATCATTGACGATTTGGCAAGCTCTTTAGAATTACTTTTCTTATCTTTTTTAGAGTCGATTGAGTTTTTATCTTCTGTTCTTTGTGAAGCTTCTGTTTGGTCAATGCTTTCTGGTGGTGGAACAATAGTAACTAAGTATTCCTGCTTACCGATATAATCATAAAGGTCACGCAATAGTTCTTCGATTTCAACACCGAAGGTTACGAGAGTTTTATTAAACTCTGGATATTCAACTAGTGCTATCAACAGGTGCTCTAAAGTCACATATTGATGATTGTAATCTTTTGCAATCGTAGTTGCTGTATCAACTATTCTTTCAATTTCTGGATTTGAGTGTATCGACACTAATGCTCTCCTTGTACGCTTATAATAATACTTAGTGTGTGAATCATATGTTTCTAAGTATGTTTAATTGTTCGTCTGTTAGTATAGGAGTTTTAATATTAACTACTACTATTAAATCTCCTCTAACAGTACTGTTCATTTGATATAGTCCTTGCCCTTGTAATCCAAATTTTGTATTATTTTGACAGCCCTTAGGAATCTTAATACTAAATTCTTTATCATCTATACCAGAAACAATCCTATCACACCCTGTCATTGCTTCTATAGAATTAATTTCTAATGTCGCTATTAAATTTATACCGCTAAGTTCAAATCTTGTGTCTCGTATTAAACTTATTATAACATATAAATCTCCCCTAGTCAAAGATTCAAACATGTTGTCGCCCATACCGGTATACTTAATAGTCGTGCCGTTGCTAACACCTAGTGGTATTTTTACATCTACATTAAATCTTTCGCCTTTAGTGGTTTGCACAGATATAGTCCTAGCATGCGGATTAAGTGTGTCAGCTAGCGTAACCTGAAGATTGACTCTGAGATCTTTGTTGCGTCTAGGTTGTTGTTGTCTTTGCTTGAATGGATTGCCCTGTGCTTGATTAAAGAACTGTGCGAATATATCTTCCGGGCCACCACCACCAAAGTTAAATTCAAAATGACTACCATTTGGACCCGACTGATGGAAAGGACTTGGATTGTCATGCTGTTGTCTTTTTACAGGATCTGATAGTGTTTCGTATGCTGATTGTATTTCTTGAAATTTTTGAGTGTCACCGCCTTTGTCTGGATGATTCTGACTAGCCAACTTGCGATATGCTTTTTTAATGTCTGCTTCGTTCGCTGAACGGTCAACACCTAGTGTTTGGTATGCATCAGCCATTATTTGCTTTTAACTTTTTCTAGTTCTTTTTCGTACCATTCTTCTTCTTGCACATATATTTCTTGAGAATGTTCTTCTATATCACACTGTTCGTCGATTGGTAAATCTAATGTAGCAAAGGAACGCTTAACTAACATGCTTATTCCGGTTCTTCTATTAGCAACATTTCCGTCACTATATACCATGCTACCAAATGGAAACGTTACTATATCAAAAGTTCCGTCCCAGAATTTAGTACGCAGATCAATCATAAATGCTCTACATCCGTCAATGCGTAAAGTGTCATGAAATACTATGATACCACATTCACTTAATTCTGGATATATTACATCGAAATCGTTTTTAATGCCTTTATAACTATGACACCCATCAATGAATGCAAGATCGATATTACCAGCATGCCTTTCTTTAATAAGGTTTTTAAATTGCTCAGTACTACTGTCGACTTTAGTTAGTTCAAAATTAGAGTGTCCTTTTGACTTTAGGTAGTCTTCACATTTTTCTTTTGAACTCCAATGCTCAAATTGTTGTTTGAGACCGTGTGTGTCCCATATATCGTATCCCCAAACTTTGCCACCTAATGGTTTGGCACCACTACAAAGAAAATCGGTAGTCTTTGCTTCAGCAACTCCTACTTCAACAATAGTTTTACATTGATTCATATAAATCAACGCATCTAAGAAAGGTCCTTGTTCTTCAACATAAGGTCCACCTTTATACTGTGCCATATCGTTTCCTAATTGAGTCCATAAAAAAAGTAAGTTACATATTATTATAACTTACTTTAGTATTTAATGCTAGTATTAATGGTTGTTATTTTTTCAAAACTATAGTACTGCACCAATGCCTGTAATTAGATTATCTAGAACATCATTTGCTCTTGATCTAACTGCTAGGTCATCTGCCGCTTTTGAAATCTTTTCTGAACGTTTGATGTCTTCCAACAGTTCTTTGTATTCGTCATCTGCAAGTTCGCCATTAGCGTGCTGTTCTTTGAGGTTAGCAACATCTGTTGCCCAGTCGGCTAATTCAGTGTTGTCATTATTCATCCACTCTTTTAATTCTTCTTCAACATTTATCATTGTTTTCTCCTTTACCTAGCTCTAGGTTTGTCACCTATAACATTAGTAATAATTGTTGCGTTCTTTTCAATGTTACCAAACTTGTTAACACAATAGGTCATACTAGCTACTTTCATATCAATGTTGTAACGTTTATCTAACCCTCGAACAATCTCTAACAGTTCACTAGTCATAGTAATTGTTTCTTCATTGTGTGGAATTGATTCTGCATAATTTTTGAGTTCTAAGGTAGTGACCCATAGTTTCGACACTTCGGCATTTACTTCTGGTGTGCCACATTTACGAGCACCTAAGTTAGCCTGCGTTCGAACTTGTACTGCTAGTAAATATTCGTTGTTATCGAACCTAGCCATGTCAAAATAATCAATAGCGGCACAACCAGTTAACGAAGCCAATAGTGCTAATGATATTAATATTTTTTTCATATCCGTTATCCTTTCTTCAAGTATGCGTGTAGTTGCGTAACTAACTTACGTTTAACTAATCGCCTATCAAGTTCGATGCCGTGTTTTCGCCCTAACTTTTCTAAATCAATCTTTGATAACTTTGCCAGCTCAACTTTACTAGGTACTTTAGCCTTCATAAGTGCGGCTGTCGTTGATTTAGATTTAGATTTAGGTTTTGCCTTTGTTTCAGTATCTTTACATTTAACGCCTAGTATCCAGTTTAACCACCCCATTTTAATTCTCCTGAGTATCTTTATGTAAACGTCGGTTAGTGTTATACCAACGTTGCCATTGAATGAATTTTAGTTGAAGCTCTCTATACTTACCGTAGTTCACAGTTGAGTTATTTAAGATGTCTGACAGCTCATCTGCATCCTCAGGTAATGTATCTAATTTTTCTGGTTTCATTAATAATGGTTCAGGTGCTTGTGGGAAGTTCATAGTAACAGGAACAGTTGTTGAAGCACATCCTGTTGTTAAGATACCATAGCCCAATACAGCAATGATGAAAAAGAATCTTATTGCGTAATCTTTCATTCATTGCCTCCTAGCACACCTTGGTTATAAAGTTCTATCGCCTCAGGTGATATCACACATTCTTTATCGATCTGTTGTTTCATTTGTTCTATCAAGTATAGTGTTTCTTCTGTGTCTTGTCTAACTACTTCAGTTTCAATCTTGATAGTTTCTACTATCTTTATGTTTTCTTCCTCGCTCTTGGCTTCTGCTATAGCAATCTTTTGTTCCATTTCTAGTATGCGAGCTCTATACTCTAGTTCAACGTTTAGTCCACCTTTGAAATACGCTCCTACTATCAGTAAAACACAACCAATGACTTTTAATGACAATGAGTAAGTGCCAACAAATGGTATGATACGACTAAGGAAACTTAATACAACGCTGACAGCACCTACTATGAGTGTGCCGTTGACTAGCCATACTAACCAAGCATCAGGTAACAGTTGCATAAACCAAATACTCATTACTCAATAAGTCCTGTTTTGTAAACAGTTCTGCCATTTTCTTTCATTGCTGTTAATCCTAATCCACGATTGTCGCCATTTGCTTTATATGACACGTGTACCCAACCTGAGTCTGGAATGCCTGGGGTATAAAATTCTAGTATGACTTGGTCGAAATCTGTATTCTTAGCGATCCATTCAGCTACATCATAGTTAGCAACTCCAGGACATTCAATATCAACAGCTTGTCCTAAACAGTGCTGACTGGTTGGAGAGCCACCTACTTTTTCATTGAGCTCTTCACCTCTGTATCCAGAGTTAATAACAGTAGGACCAAATCTATCTCGCACAGGCTGTACTACTTTTTCAAATAGTGCCTTTGCCGCTTCTAGATGTTCTTCTTTTGGTTCGTTGTCTAGTCCGTGTCTAAGAGCTGTTTGACTTTTTGTAAATTCAGCTAAACTAAAATTCTTTGATAGTTTCATTATACATTCCTTTCGTTGATATTAAACGAGAAAAAGGCTTAACCTTTCTTCCAAATTTGATATCCACCATATATGATTGCCGCATAGGCCGCAATGGTTATTAGTGGCTTGAATACAATAGCGATAACACCAAATGCTACTAGTGCTACACCACTTTGTGAGCTTCTTTCAGCCCAACGTTTCTTAATCCAATCTGTCATAATATTTCTCCTATTTAAGTCCAGCCGCAACACGCAGACTGTCTGTAAATTCGTTCATAGGTGCAGTAGTTGTTACATCAACACCCGCACTTGTTTTCAATTGATCAATTTCTTCTTGGTCTCTCTTATATTTTTTATCGTAATCTTTTGGTGTTAGTGCCATTTCTCTTGCTAGTTTTTCTTGGGTCAATTCATGCTCATCGGAATTTTTATAGTATTTAAAGGTCCAATCTTCTAATTCTTGCTCTGTTAGATTCATAATGTCATTCATCATTATTATAATCTGTTCAGGTAATTTTTTTGTGCGTTGTAGTTCAACGAATATTAAGTAGTCGCCACCTTCTTTCTCACCAGAACTAACATCAGCATCAAGAACAAAGTCAAATCCTTTTTCAATGAATGCAACCATGTCATTACCGGCTTCTTTACCTGTAACTTTAAAACTAAGCACACAAACATCGTTGTCTTCGCCCATTTTACTTTTATATTCGTCAATATGCAGTGAAGTATTAACTAGGCGTTTTAGATCGCCCATTTCTAAATTTTCTCTCAGTATGCGTTTAAATTTCATTTGCTTGCTCTTCGTCTGCATTGAATTCAGTTGAATCATCTGTACCTTCTTCATAGGCCGCTTCAATATCTTCTAGATCTAAAGTTTGACTTTCTAACTCTAAACTTCCTTGCTGTATTTCACTCATTAATTTCTTAGGCATAACTATCTTAACCAACCAAATTGATTTCTTCTCCATTCTAGGCATTTTAGTGCCTGGAGCAAAATCATTTGGTGTTTCTATGTCTACTGGATATTCAAGTAAATCTTTGCTGTAATATACTTCGCAATCATAGTCTAACAGTCTTTCTCCACCCCTAGGATCTGGCATTTTCTTATAAGGCCACATAAATGTGCAACTTACAAAATACTTTTCGTACTGTGGGCCTTCAACTAGTTCGCCGTCTTTCCAGTTAGCAAAAACATAAAGATCAAGCTCATCTAGCACACGCTCAAAATCTAACAGGCTAGATAGGGCAGAATCAGTCATGAATATTTCTTTGGTATTGTCTATTACATCTGCAATTGGTTTACTCATAATTTCCTACTCTTTTTTATTATTTATCTATCCCACGGTCCTTGTAACTCTTAATTCCTTGCCATACTTGGTCGTCTAACCAATGTTCTTCAACATAGTTAACATATTTTTTATTGGGTCCTTCGTCGATAAATTTCATTATGTCAGGATTATCCCATGCTATAGGAAAATCTAACATTTTACTTAACCATTTTAAATATCGATCCTTGTATAAGAAAAATGCTTCATGATCTAGATAATGAACATCACCTAAAGTGTTAAAATAGTCCACAGCAGTAGGTAATGTTGTTTCTTTACGTACTCTTTGCTGTTGTAGTACATTTACATATTGGTCCCTAACTATGACACATATTTGCACATTTATACCAAGATCTCGTGCTTTAGACGCCATAACGTCAATCTTAGGCACCTGCTTAACGCCATTATATACGAACGGTACACTTACATTAGCTAACCAATAATCTTTGCCTTCGAACTGTTCTAGTGTCAATTCTTCAGGATTCACCCAGTACTTGGCAAAAGGTTCTAGATCACTTGGTATCCAATATTCATCTAATAGATCCTTCCATCCACCAACATCAGGGTGTAGGCTCAGTATCCTACTAAACAAATGATTACCTGATCCTTGTGGTCCTGTTATGATTAATAAATTCTTCACGGTTTTGATTTAAATGTTGTACCTTTTCGATTGCCTTGATCTAGTGTGTTTGATTCTATTCCATGGACGTATTTGTTATTAGCATCATCGGTCAACAAGTGGCTGACATTGCTGTCCACTGGTATATTAACACCTAGTGTTTCTACGTATTGATCTTTATACAGATAAAGTAATTCGTAACTTAGATATACAGGAGTTCCTGTGTGTGTTTTTAATTGTTTTTTAAACATAGGCAGTGTTGATTTGTTTCTTATTCTATGTTGTTGTTCACTTAATATGTTTTGATCTCTACCAATTAAAGCAACTTTAACGTCAACTCCTTCTAGTTCAACAGCACGCTTAAATTGATTTATGTTGGGTTCCCACATAGGATTTTCTTTACTATCTGGAATACCTAAAGGAACTGATATCGATGTAACATAGTAATCGCTCTGTGACCAATCAAACTGATGTAATATGCTAGGATCCTTCCAGTACTTGGCAAACGGTTCGTTAAATCTATGGGGTTCCCAATAGTTTTCTAACAGCGACTTCCATCCAAACACATCTGGATGCTGACTGAATACCTTTGCCCATAAGTGATTACCTGCTCCTTGTGGTCCTGCTATGATCAACATTTGTTTATTCATAACAATAACTCGCCTAGATCTTTAGGAAATACTGGAATTTCCATACGTTCTGGATGCCAAACTAATCCCCAAATATTTTTGTCTCGATGTTTGAATGCTTCACAGCTACCATCCATTCCGGTAGCTACTGTTTCTAAATCTTTTCCTAAAGTGTATATACCAACATCATGAAAACTATTCACAGTGTGTGTTTTGTTCTCCATCTCTATCGTGTGGCCAATATTTCTATGTCCGGTTACTTCTTTGTTAAGACCATCATGCAAATAGTTTAGTAGGAAAGCACCGTGGCATACTCCTAGTACTGGTATTTCTTTCTTCATGGCTGAACTCCAACATACTAGTTCAGCTAACGATCTAGCTTTAGAATTGTCCCCTCCGCTGAATATCAACATGTCAACTTGTATGTCTAATCCTATTAGGTTTGGTACAGGAATAAGTTCGTGCGAATTTAACATAGTATACCAAGCTGGATCAAGACAATCGTGCGTGACACCATTGATCTCACTTTGTCGTTGTGTTATAGCAATTTTCATTGGAAATAAAATAGATAAATTAACCCAGGAATAATAATTAATACCTGTGGTAAGAAGTTTAGCAATAACGCTCGTTCGTCCCATTGGATAGCAACATAGGTCCATCCAGCAATACCTATTAGCTGTAGGATTGAATTCCAGGGAGTAATGCCTAGGGTATGGAACACCATAGCAATTAAAATAATAACAGCACTACACCATTTAACTATTGTTGTATAATCTCTCATCAGTTCCTATTATTATATATGGAATAAAAAATAAATGCAAGTGATAAAAAAAGGGACCGAAATCCCTTTTTTCATATATTACTCATTGATTATGCAGAGTATGCTTCGTCAATTAATTTCTTAGCTTCAGGTAGTGCTGTTGTGTTCATGCAACTAACTGCAAACAGATCCATTCTCATTGTACGAGCAATTTCTTCTACTCGTGCTTGAGTTGCTTCGTCTGTTGCTAATAATGCTAATGAACGTGCACCGATGTTAGCATGGAAGCCTTCATCTTTAGCAATTTTAGCATATGTTGTAGACACATATTCGTCTTGAATACATTCAGCCATTTTGTTCCATACAGCTTCTGCACGACCTTCAGCAATAAACTGATATGCCGCCATTGCAAGAGGATCAGTAGCCGCTTCATATTTTTCTAATAGAGCCGCACCTTTTGCTGTTGGATTTGCTTCTTCAGCTTTAATAGCCGCTTCAACATCTAGTGTTTCACCTGTGATATGTTCAATAACATCTCTAACCATACCAAAGTGTTTAGCTTCGTCTTGTGCTTGTTTAGTTAAAAGTGTTAACTCTTCTACTGGTGTACTAGCAGGCATGTTAGCAATCTTAGCTGAGATTTCAGTCATGTTCATTCTTTCGTTAACCATACGACCAACAAAGTGTTCAACTAACTGTTCTTGGCTAGGATTACTATCAAAATATGCTTCGACTTGCATTTCTGAGGCTGTAAACAACGCTTGGTTGTCTTTAGCCATTTTTTTGATAAATTGTTTTGCGTTCATTTTAGTTTCCTATACTTAATATTAAGATTTTATCAATGTTACTAACATATCCGGAATAACGTTATCAACATTAACTTTAATTTTGAAATTGTCTCGCACCCATTCAGATGTAAAATAACTCCAAGTACACTTATTTATGCAAGCATGTTCTAGTATCAATTGATTAGTACGAACGATTTCTGATAATATATTTGCTGAGTTTTTGTATGCTGAGTAGTTGGGATATTCTATCTGAAAGCCACCTGCTTCGTGCCACCAAGCAAAACTTGATTGATCTGGACGGTATACTAACATCTTCCAATCTTCCTCGGGTAGTTCCTCGATGTGATCTATCCACTCATGACTCTTTACTACTCGACATTCTCCAGATTCGGTCCAGGCTTGGTCTACACGATTAGGATCTGCTGGAAACTCCATGCCTTTGCCAAAATAAGCCCCTTTATGTCCTGAATACTTGTGATGATTGTATTCACGCTCGAGAGTACGATCGGACGTGTTAACTCCTGGAAGTTGTTCAATTGTTTGTGCAACTCCACTCCAACGGCTACCCGGAACTCCTGTAAACCAAATTCTATTAGGTAAATTATTATTCATAAATAGTTATAATATGCATATATTATTACTTATAAAACAACGAATCCTCGACAAATATTTTAGTTCAGTTTGGGGTATGAGGTGATATTTATATACTTTTCCCCCGGGTCATTTGGAACAACAATTGAATATTCTATTAAAAGATTTACTAAAGAATTTGAATCAGTGAATGCTAATATACTTGATGATGGGAGCATGCACTTGTATGAGAAAGAATGTCATCCTTGCACTGCCGATGATTTGAAATCAATAAAAGATAGCACCTGGAAAAGAGTTACTAATTCTTGGGTTAAATTTAATTCTAATACTAGAATTGTAACTCCCATATATCCTGGGACATATCCTGACCCAAATTCTCACAAGAACTTACCAATTAATAAAATTATAAATGAATTTAAAAAAATTCTAACGCCCGAAGATAAAGTAATTTTTATTACTCACAAAGACAACAGGTCAGTTGCAAGAAATGAATTGATCTGCTATCAGAAGATCAATGCTTATATAGATGAAATTACGGAAATAGATGGTATTCAGAGATGGAATAAAAATTATAAGTCATTCAATGATATGCAAAGATGGGAGAAGCGAGAGTATTTAAGTTTAAGTTATCATAGCAGTTTAACTACTATTTTAAATGCAAAAAACTATAGTAATGTTAATTGGCTTACTATAACTGCTGACGATATATTATTCGATTTCACAGAAACAATAAAACGCATAATTAGTTACTTAGACTTAACTTTTGTTGACACCGGATTAAATGGATTTGCAGTACAGTGGAAAGAAAAACAACAATATATGTTAGATCAGTACGACATAGTAGAAAATATAGTTAATAGTACAATTACAGATCAAGAGTTTTCTTGGGGAGAATTAAATATTGTAGCAGAAGCGTTAATACAATATAAACTAAGAGTCGCCGGATTTGATCTACAGTGTTACGACTTAAATGCATTTCCAACTAATAACTCCCAATTGGTGTCACTTCTTAAATAAGCTTATGAATCAACAAGACCTTAACAAATATTTTTCAACCGTATGGCAAAGCAATATAAGTCAATATCAATATTCAGGATTGCAGTTAGTTAACAAAGTCCAATCTGATGAAACAGTACTTGATGTTGGCTGTGGCAATAATCCGTTTAAATCTCTTATTAAAAATCTCGTAGGGATCGACCCTGCTAATATTCGTGCAGACTTTCAATTAACAATTGAAGATTTTAGAAAAGATATCAAATTTGATGTGGCTTTTTGTTTGGGCAGTATAAATTTTGGTAATGAAGAAACAATACGTAATCAAATTGATTGTATTGTTCAATGTTTAAAACCTAAAGCCAGGATTTATTGGAGATGTAATCCTGGCCAGCATGATCACGGCAACCCGCAATGCGAGCAGATAGATTTTTATCCCTGGGATCTAAAAAAGCATGAAAAATTTAGTCGAGAGTTTGGATATGTGATTACAGAGTACAAGCAAGATACTAATAATAGGATATTTTGTGAATGGTCTTCAAAGCCAAATATTTAGTGTAAGAACTAATTAATAAACTAGTTACTTTTTGATTGTATCCTCCTCCTTAAATATCTTTGTAGATGTTTATAATTTACAAACAATCAAAGGAGCTTAACTTGTCAAAACGTAGAAGCAGAAACCTAGCAGTAGTAGAACCAATCCACAACGATGTACATGACTTCAAACAACAAATACAAAAGAAAAAAACAGTCCACCTAATTCCTAAAAGCTTAAACCAAGAAACTTATATAGACCTATTAACCGACCAAGCAAAACATATAGTCTTTGCTACTGGTCCTGCAGGCACAGGAAAAACCATGTTAGCTATGCTATCAGCTATCAAGGCTTTTAAAGAAGGTACTGTAAACAAATTAATTCTAACACGTCCAGCGGTAGGAGTGGACGATGAAAAGCACGGCTTCCTACCAGGTGATATAAATGCTAAGATGGAACCATGGACGAGACCTTTGTTTGATGTAATAAACGAGTACTATCGTCCAAAAGAAGTAACCCGTATGCTAGAAGAACAAGTAATTGAGATATCTCCACTAGCATTCATGAGAGGTCGAACATTTAAGGATGCTTGGATAGTTGCAGACGAAATGCAAAACGCCACTCCTGGACAGATAAAGATGCTCCTAACGCGACTCGGTGAAGGTTCTAAAATAGTAGTAACAGGTGATACACGTCAGGCTGACCGAAGTGACAGTGACAATGGTCTACTAGATTTTAAAGGTCTTGTTGAACGTTACCAACAAAGTAAGTACGTAGCCGGTGTAGAATTTGAAGCTAGAGATATCGCAAGACATCCTGCTGTGAGAGAGATCTTAGATATATACGGAGAAATTTGATAAATAATATCATAAGATACAGTTAATCTCGGAGTTTACAATGGCGCACAAATTAAAATTAAATCTAAAATCAAATCCCTGTCTCGATCCTAACGGAACAGTGCATGCAATGGTTGATATACATCTAAACGACGTAGTAGTTGCAGAAGATGTACAACTAGACGGTACGGTACAAACATTAACATATGATGCTAGCGTAACGGAAGATGCTGTTAATGTTGTTAAAATCAAAGTTACTAATGCTATTGCGGAAGATTTAAATTCCGACAGTTTCTACAACAACGAGGACGAATATACTACAGCCGAGCTAACAGCACTTGATTACTCGTTAGATGATGGTTCAAATTGGGTAGCAATCTTACCACAAGCCGCAGAATCACACACTGTTCCAAGTGGTAGTGGTGCAGGAGATACTTTTGATATAAGACCAGCAATTAATAAAGTAACAATTCAGGAAACTGATACTTTGATAGGTTTTAACGAAGGTACTGAGAAGTTAACTAATACTGCTAGTCTAACAGCAGAGATAGTAACTATCGACGCAGATGGTAATTACTTTCAGCCAGACGGTACTCCTATCTCTAACTAAAGTAGTTCTTTATCAGAAGGAATGCTAGGAGTTTTAACTGTAATCACCGAAGTTTCTTCTAAATATTCAGTCTGGCTTATATCCCCGGGTTCCATAATATATATGTCTCCAGCAGTATAAATCTTACCGTTAGTTAATGCACGTCCACTCGCAATCAAAGTAACTTCAGTTATCTCATGATGTATATGGCTAGCTACGTGTCCTCTGAGGACCGTTCGGTAACATACTTCAAAATCTTTTGTTTTAAGCACAGCCTCTGGAAAATTACCGATAAACCATCCACGTGCTCCACTGTCACTTAATTTGTAATTCTTCATTTAATTGATCTACACAGTTATTGATATAGTTGCCGTAACCTTCTACAAAATGGGCAAAGAGAGAGTTAAATTCTGCCTCTGATCTGAAGCTGTTCTTGACTATTTTCTCTTCAGTTAGGTCCAATACTACCTGATTTTTGAGGTGTTTTTGACTCATTCCTCTGGCCACGTACACTTGCTCATCATATTCTATGTTATTACTATTACTCATATATCCTTTTTGAGAAGTCATACGAGGATCTTTAGGTCTCGCTGAATATGATGCTATTAGGTAGATGTTATTGTTTTTACTCATTGATTAGTTCCTTGGGAAAAATATTTATATCAAGAGTTCGGCGCTGTGCAAAGTCTTTGATATATGTTATGAACTGACGGTGTAGTTCTTGATTTGATTTTTGTTGTTCTTGAGTTGCTTTGAGAGTACGTGTTAAATCTTCGCCTAGCAATCCTGAGTCTAATAGATCTTGTATGTATGGTCCTGTCACTTGAGCATCAAAACTTAGTAATGATAGGTATTTAGGATCTTGTAAATATCCAAACTGTACCTGTTTGGTATCAAAGCCTAATTCTTTTATATATTCTAATAGATTTTTATAGTCAAAGACAGCAAGTATAAACACGGTAGTCAATATACTCATTCTCTTGGGTGTGAATTGACCAACTAGATGTTCAAAGCGACGTTGGAAATCGGCCCATGTGATACCGTGTCTTATAAATTCAAATGTTTTACCTGTGGTTTCTACCGAAACATTTATTCTTAACTGCTTTCTTTGATCTATTTGTTGTAGTTGTTCGATTGTTGATAAAAATCTCTTTTCAGGGATACCTAGTCCTGTAGTGATCCATAACTCAACAGTGGAATTATTATCTAATATATCTTTGACTACATCTGTTATAAACGGGTTTATCAAAGGTTCACCACCTAATAGTGTTATCGTTTTAACTGTTGGGAAATCAGGATGTTGTGTGATCTGTCTAAGTATATTAAAGCTACTAGAACTATTATAGTCTGACAGGCTTACCTTGTTCCTTACTATGTCCTTTATTGATATAGTTTTTGTTTCGTACTCGCCATTTTCTTTAATGTCTTTAGTCCACGAACTACTAAAGATAGGACCGCAGTATACGCAGGTTAAATTGCAAAAATTATGTAATGCAAAATCAATGCGTGGAGGAAGTTGTGATTGATTAGATGTTTCGTAAGTACGATCTTCTCTACTATTAAGAAGGTCATTTTGTATGTATATACCTTTGTCTTCGTGCTCTACACAGTTTTTACAACTACTAGGAACTTTTCCATCTAAAACTTCTTGCCTTTCCTTAACAAGATGTTCAGCATTGAAAACATTAATAACATCACGTTGCGACTCTTTAAGATCGTATTGTAACCAATCAGTACGACAGCACTGTGCTATGCTTTGATCAGATAAGTTAATACCTGCCATATCCCACTTTAAGTTACAATAGAATTTTTTATCCATCTAACCAAGTCCAAAATTCTTCAGGCATAACTGAAGATTCTAATTTTCTTCTTTTTATAAATTCGTCTAAATACATCTTAAGATTTTCTCGTTCATTATTTTTATACTGAGGCATATATTTAACGGTATCGATTGAATCATTAAGTTCGTGCCTAGATATTGCTAGAATTTTGTGTACTAGTTCTTTGTAAAGTTCTTGATCTAAAGTTTTCAAACTCATATAAGCAGGCCCGACCAATGGTTGTATCCTGACTATACAATCTTTAAATATTGACTGCTTTTTCCATTTTAAGAAATCTTCTATAGTGAATAAACTGAGTATATTTAGTACTGAGTTAAATTCAACGTGATATCCTTGTTCTACGAGAGTTGTTGCCATTGTTTCCCATTGATCCCAGTTAGTACCATACCTCATAAACTCTGCCTGTGCTTTGGCACTTTCTTGGCTAAGCACTATTTTAATTACATTCTTAAATGGTTCGATGTTGTTAAGAAATTTAGCAAATATAGTTTTACTGACTCCTAGTCCAGTATAAATTTCCATACTTAACTTGGGTTTCTGCTTGTGTGTACGTTCAATGAAGCCTATTAGGTTTTCATACAGCAACGGCTCACCACCACCTATCCTTAGTGTAGATAGTTCATCAGTGACATCTGAAGTCATTAGTTCAGTGAGCTTATCATAATATTTAGATTGTTTAACATCAACTAGAGATATTTTATTTTGTACTTTATCCATCATTGATAAGGTGTGTGCCTGTTGATCAGCAAGTTGATAAGGTCCATTTTTATCTGCGTCACTGTACCAACTGCTACTGAAGTGTGAACTACAGTACACACAGGTATACAGACAGGTAGTATTCAACATAATACCCATTGATTTTAGTTTTGTAGACTGCGGATCCGTATTGTAATTGTCATACAAGGTTCCACCTATGCTAGTATTTTCTGTGCTGTGCCTCTGACAATTATTACAGTGCGGAATTTCTTTTCCTGCAATCATATCTTGTCGGTCTTTGACCATTGATGGTGAATTAATTAATGTTACGATATCTTGATTAAGATCTTTAAGTGGAACACGATCACCATCATGATCGCAACACATAGCGGCATATCCAGTTTTTACATTAAAAAGTAAAAACTCCCATTTCCAACTGCATCCTGGTGTTGATTTTTTATTGTCCAATCTGACTGAGCTCCACAAGCGTGGCACTCAGATTTATTTCTGCATCAGCACAGCTTACGTGATTAACTAACCCTTTTCTAATAATTAGTATAGCGTCATCTTGACCTTCATCAGTTTTAGCCCACATTTCTAAATTGTCATACATCCAACGAAATATTTCATCCATCTCTTCTGGGCGTGCCTGTGCCGCAAGCAAACTACGTGCTTCACGTATTTTGCCTTGTTTAAATAAATCAACCATTGCAAGTTTATAGTCAGCAGTACCTGTACCTGTTTCGCTTGGGCTCTTAAGAGTATTATCCACAGTATTCATTTGAAGTAAATTTAAACATTTACGCAAATCTGGATACGTTGCTTTAACAAAGCTGTCTAAAGTATCAATATTGAATTCTACATCTTCAGTAACTAACACTGTGGCCGCACGTGCTGTAAATTCAGTATGGTCAATCTTTTCGATATGGAATCCTTGACATCTTGAATGTAGTGCTGGTATAATCTTATGCGGATAGTTACAAGTTAATATAAAACGTGCTGTCTGACTGTATTCTTCCATAACACCACGTAATGCCGCTTGTGCATTTGGACTCAGATAATCAGCTTCATCTAATAAAACAATCTTAAATTTACCAAATGGCATAGTACTAACAAAGTTTGTTATTTTGTCACGGACATCATCTACTGAGTTTGTTCTTGACGCATTTATTTCTAAAACATCATATTCATCAATGTTTAGTGCATTAATTAAAATCTTAGCTAGTGTAGTTTTACCTATACCTGCCGCACCGCTGAATAACAAGTGCGGAATAGTAGCTTCTTTAATCCATGCTTTGACTTGATCACGTTGTGCTTCATCACGAAATACATAACCATCTATGTCTTTTGGACGATACTGTTCTACCCAAAGTTGTTTCATTTATTCTCCGCTTTATATTTTTCTTTTAGGAACCATTTATATTTGTTAAAGTAATCCTTAGGACTTCCTGTTACTTGTTTACGTTCCCAGGATTCTACTTCATCTTTATACTCGTACCACTTTTCGTCACAATATCTTCTAAAATCACTAATTTCAGGTAATTTAAACATATCATCTGACATCTAGTATCCTTTTTAGATTTGTAAGTATATTATACTTGAGATGTAGCATAAATGCAATTGAATTTGGTGATCAACGCTTTTTGTTTAGGATTTCGAACATTCTTTCCTGTTCCCAGAGTTTTTCTTGCTCAAACTCTGGGCACTCTGCTAGTAAGTCTTCGAGGAGACATTTTAATAGGTAAAGTTCTCGTTTACACCCTTGTGCTGTTGTACTGTCTGTAGTGTTACTTTGTATGTAGCCAGCCAAGTTATTACAGTACTGGGCTACGCCTATAGGATCATTGTATTCCGGAGGTCTGTTACCAGTTTTAAACACTGATTATAGACCGTCACCTGATGTTTCATCTGACATAGGTTCGTCACTAACTAGTAAAATGTCATTGTCATCAACACGTCTAATAGAATTTACTTCACCATCTTGATTTTCAATTTCTACACTTCTAGTCCAACGTCCATGTTTAACTAATACCCACTGTCCGATTTTAATAGTTTCTTGCTCATCGCCGATAGCATATACTTTACCCCATCTAGGGTGAATTCCTTCTAGCTTACCGTCACTGTTAGGAAGTATGATTCCGGCATGTGTTATTTTTTCTTTAAAGTTCATGTCAGTAACTATAACATGATCTCTAATTGCCCTAATTGATTTTATCTTTCTTGCGTCAAAACTACTCATTGATACTCCTTAGATTCTTGATATTCCCTTAGATTTAGATTCCGCTGGGTTCTTTAAAAGCTCTTGCTCTACAACCTTTGTATCTTTAGCTACGGCTTCTGCAAAACTGCCACGCGGCTTAACATATGGTTTTGTTTCAGTGTTTGTTTCTTCTGCTGGAGCAGGAGTTACTTCCGGTGCTGACGTTGTAACCGGTGCAGTATCAGCTATTGGTGTGACTACTTCTGGCTCTACGATATCGTCGACATCTGATATACCTGGAACTAGAACAGGATCTTTAGGTTTACTTGATGTACCGACAGGTTCGTCATGTTGTACAATGTCTGTGTTTAATCTATGGTATTCTTGCATGAGCTGTGCTTTTGTTTTAACAACTTGCCCACCTGCACCTAATTGATCGCCTCTAGCATTAGTTTTCATATTACCGATCGCTATAGTATCTTCATTAGCTAGTCTGATCATATCCATATCAACTATGTCGCCATTGGCTGTTTTATGTGTTTTTGCCATTATTATTGTTCTCCTATTATATACGTATTTATTTCAAGAATTCTTCGACAGATAATTCATAGTACATAGAATTTATTTTGTGTACTCCTAATAAAAATAAAACATAGCTAGCTACAGAACTACCTCGACCAACTCCCCAAACAATATTATTCTTCCTTAACGTATCAACTAGATATTTTAGATATCTCAATAAATCAAATAAATTTCTTTCTTGATATAATAGTAGCTCTTCCCCTACACGCTGTAACTCATGATCTTCCTTGCACAATCCTAATAGGTATGCCGCGATATCTAGTTCTCGATACTCTGTGGGCATGTGCCAATTGCTCTGCAATAATCTATCAAACTCGTCAACACTAACATCTAATTCCTGATGACTGCTTAGTAGATCTAGATCAGCATGCAGGCTAGCTACACTAGCATTGTATTCTAGACTATCCTCGACTTTAAATAAACTAAGATCTAGTGCTGGTTTACTGTATAACAGGCTACAAAGCTCTTTGCTATCAGTATACCCTTGTCCATAAGCATCATATTTCATCGTGATATATTAATTATATTTCCAAAATTCTTATTTTTGTTTTGCATATCGTTCATAGTCTTTTGGGCTCTTGCTTTTTCTTCTTGTTCGTAGTCGTCGATCATCATTGTTAGTTGTTGTATCATATCCGAGTTACCAGTCCTATACGCAAAGCTCATTCTTTTTTGTAGCTCTGAACGTTTTTCGGCTAGCTCTTCAAGCGATAAATTAGTTAAGTCTGGTGATAATGGGTGCATAAAAAAACTCCTAGTCTATATATATTATATAGTAACTAGGAGCCCAAGTCAAATATTTTTGGTAGTATTAACCTACTTTAAACCATTTGTTTTCTGAAGTACTTAGTAAAAAGCTGATACTAGATCCAGCACTGATAGCCGTATTAGCACCCGAATCAACTGAGTAAATTCCCCAACCCGACACAGTTCTATTAAATTGTACAGCTACGTTACTTGATATAGTAACAACTGTACCGTCTATAGAAACGTTTGGTAGTGTAACACTGGTATAAAAACTAGCTGGTGCAGTACCTGTTGGCGCAATATGTAATCTATTTGTATCTTGATTCATTGCAATACCAATATTTCCTGTTGGTTTTGAAAGTTGGTACCCTTGGATTGTAGTATCGTAGTTGCGTAGCAAATCTTGGATAGCAATGGTTGTACCGTTATCATATGATGTAAGTTCAAACACATACACACCAGCTGTTGGTAATGTAACTACTTGCCCACTAGCACCACTGATATTACTTAAATTAACTGAAACAGCTGACGGAAATGTTACAGTTCTATTGGCAGTATCTGTCGTAATTTGGAGTTGGAGTTTTGTCCATAATGCCGAGTCTGGCCAACCACTAAATGCTAAAGTAGTATCACCGGTAGTTGTGTAGTATTGAAAATGTGCATCGGCCCAACTAATTGTAAATGATCCAGTTTTACTACCAAGATTGTTTACAGTCTCAACTGATTTAAGCAGTTGTGGAGAAATTAGTTGTGCGTAACTCATATCGTTACTGATAGTTGTTCCGTCTAGTGCAGACTTAAGAACAACTTTTGATTCTAGATCAACTAATTCGTTGTAGGCGAACGTAAAATTATTCTTGATATTAGTGAAATTATCACGAAATCCTTGGCTATCATTATCTTGCCCAGCAATCGGATATGTGCCGTCAATGTTATTTGGGTTTATACTACTCATTATGTAAATACTCCAGTTTGTACGAATTTAATATATTTATCTCCTTGTTCAGGTACAACGTAATTATCTCGATTGTTGTAGAAGCGTGTTCCGTTGCCGTCAAAGGTTGTGTATTTTGTGTCTATTTCTTGTGGGACTATGGTATAATTTGGTACTATGTTTCCAGCTTTAACTATAGGATCAAAGTAAATGTTAGTGCCGCCGTATGTAAATCCATTACGTACATAAGCAGTATCATAATAGTCCATTCCTCTAACCAAAGTTAGATCTACTATTTCATCTGCGTTAATATTTACTTTCCACACAGCTACACGTTGGTTAGCTATGTGCCATTTATTAGCATCTTCATCATAGGAATATACAGTTTCCCCAGTCACATAAAGATTACCATCTGTTAGGTTTGTGCTAGGAGTTCCACCAGCTCCAGGAGTAAGTGAAGGCCCTATCAAATATTCAGTTTGCCCAGGTATATAGTTTGCCTGATCCCATCCTGAGTCTGCACTTGCTCCTACATCATCGTCAAATGACACTTCGTCCCATGCTACTATAACGTTACTCCATCCGTTTTCATATGTTACTGACGTTGAGCCCGGATCAGCATGTTCCTGTTTAGCAAATACTAAAGTGTCACCGTCTTTAAATGTTTTTATTCCATCCAACCCACCGGAATTTTTAATAGTTTGTACATATTTTCCATTAAGGTCTTCATACTGAGTACTCAGAGCATAGTCGACAGTTGTTGCACTTGTAAGTGTGCTCGACAATGCCGGATAACGATCAAATGTTGTTTCTGTACTACCAACAAATACATTACTTGCAATATCAAAGTTTTCTGACAGAATATTATCAAGCTGATATCTATCAATACTAAAGTCAATTGTATTAAAATTAAATCCTCTTTCCTTTAATCTATAAGCTATAAGGTTACTTTCGCCAGGCTTAACATAAGCTAGTACCACTGCACGAGTAAATCCTAACTGACGACCGTCCTCTTGCCTTGAAGTCATCCAGTCTGGTAATACTCCCTTGTCTTGATATTGGATATTATTAACAACTACGTTACCCATATTTGTTAATGCGTTTGGATATGCTATAGTTTTTTCATTGCCATCTGGATCTAGATATGGATTTTCAATTACTGAGTCTAGATATATAGTATCACTGGCAGTGGTAATTACATTTCCACTTTTGTATTCTGCGGCATCTGATATTTCTAAATAAACAACTTCATATTTAACATTAAAATTGGTATCTACTGCTTGTGCAGTTTTAACATCTCCAAATGTTAGTCTTTTAGTAAAGTGATTAGTATCAATGGCATCTATATATTCTGCTAGCGTGCTAGCACTTAATCCTGCTAGAAATAGTGTTTTAATGTCTTTAGCTAAACCAAACCATGGATCTTCTATTCTATATATCTTGTCAGTTGGAAACAGGTCACTGTCATTAACAACATTTAGGAATGATGTTCTTTGTGCCTGAGTTGGAAATGCTTTAAGATATAAATTCTCATATGGTATTTTATCAAACGCCACCGTTTTCAGTTTAAAGACTCTGACACTAGTCACTGTTGACGATCCATCTCTAGCAGTTACACTAAAGGTATACTCCCTATCAAATGTTGTTGATTCTTTGTCAGTGGTTGTTTCACCAAGATCTAAACTAAATGATTGGAAACTGACTCTACCACTGATAGCACCAGTTGTTAGTAATTCTAATCCTTGTGGTAATCTCTGAGCCGCACCAGGAGTTAGTTCATAAAATACAGTTTTATCTACGGAACTGACAGCATATACTGATAAATCACTGACTTCGCCAGTTGTTATCGTACCTAAATCACTAGCAGTTATCCAATCAATTCTATTATCTATATCTCCTAATAGGGTTAAAGTGAATAGTTGTGTGTCGCGATATGATAAATCATTTTCTTTACTGGCTATAACTTCAAATTCGTATGTGGTTGAACTAGCTGTTAACTGTGGTAAGTCTCCATATAACCAACCGCTATCTTGAACTAACTCTAGTCCAGGTGGTAAAGTTAATGTTCCTTGGTCAAACTTGTCAGCATCAAATCCAACAGTACCTTCTGTAGCTAAGTCGCCTAAGGTAACTCCTACACTAGATATCGAACTAATATTGCCGTTGGTGATGGCCAACGATGTACCATTGATTTTTGGTATTGCAGTAGCTAGGTTACCGTTTATATCAAAATAGTTTGCATCACTATATGTAGCAGTTACTTCTGTGGTAGAGAAGACTGAAGTTATGTAAGCATTAATGTTACTATTACTTAAATTAATGTTCGAACTATGTTGGAATCTATTGCTAGTAAGATACCTAACCGGAAACTCAGTTCCGTAGCTAACATTGCTGGTCACTATGGCATTTGCTCCAGTACTGTATTGGTAGATATAATCTCCTACTGTTGCTGAAGCTCCAATGTCAGCGGCTGTGAAATTAACATTCTGTATACGAGTGAGTACATCAACATTACCAATTTTAACATTACCACTTACATCACTGAACTCTCCCGATAATAATCTAACAGGAATTATAACAGCATCACTGATATTTTGAGTAATTACTGCATTACCAGTATATCCGTCCTGTGTTACATATTCTCCTATATTAGCAGTTAAGGTTACGTTATTGTTGTCTTTAACATTGGCAGTCGGATATACAGAAACTGCTGATCCACGTATTTGAATGTTACTGCCTGATATTGCTGTACCGTTAGTGAATGTATTAGTGATGAATATCACATTGGCATTATTAACACCATCAGCTAAACTGGTTACTCGAGCATTACCACCTGAAATTGTTTGTGTTATGTAGTCGCCTACGTTAGCTAGTATAGGTCCACTGAACGTTACATTATATGTTGGTAACAAAGTGGTAATCTGTCCTGTCCAATCCTCTCCTGCTATGTCAATATTACCAGTAGTTGTTGACACTGACGTTATTGTAGCATTAGCACCACTGCTTTCTTGTGTTAAGAAGTGCCCAGCTGATGCACTGATCAAAGCATTACCAGTTATATCTACAGTTACTGATGTGGATACTGTACCAAGATTCCAAACTCCAGCTGATATAACTTTAATTGTTGTGCCAGGCTCGAGAAATGCCTGTGTGTAATCTAAGGTACTGGTACTAACATTGGTATTACTATTTGTTACTGTTGATATATCAGGAAATATACCTTTTGTTAACCGCCCGTCAACAAGTTCTCCAGCTACATAATCATATAATGGTGTTGTTTGTTCGTCAAATGCTCCGGTACTTATTGCTGGAACTGACCACTCTATAAGATCACCGTCAAGATCAATACCTTGGAACTTAAAACTATAGAAAGTTCCTTCACGCACATCCACTAAATCAGATTGTTTAGTTAATATAATCGGGTCGTGTTTGTTACCAGTGTCTACAGTTAAATCTTCGCCTGTACCTAGAGTAGTTATGTCAACAGTAAGATCAGTTCGATCTGCTGTCAATGATCCTCGAGGGTAAACATCTAATGTGTATGTACTAAGATCGCTATTAACACCGTCTGAAGCTTCTACAGTAAAAGTAAATCTTTTCTTAATAGCAAACGTACTTGAATCCCATCCAAGGTATGCCCAAGCACTTTGGTCCCAATCTGCATCTTGTCCTGGTATTGGACTTTCTATTGGTATGAAATATCCGCTTAACAGTCCAGTACTACTAAGGAGGATTCCTGGAGGAAGTTCTCCACTTTTTAATGACCATGTAATCGTTGCACCAGGAGTTGCTTCAACAGCTTCTAGTTGTTCTTCGTACTCAGATCCATCTAGGAAAACTCCTAAGAAGCTATCTCTTGTAGGTTCACTAATAACTGGTGGTTGGACATTAGTAATAGTAAGAACAAATGTTCTATCTGCTAGTTCATTTGTAGTACTGTTCTTGGCTCGGATAGTAAACGTGTATTCGACGTTTTGATCTCCTCCACTCTCACTTACAGGTATGCCTCTTAAGGTTCCTGTTGGAGTTATTTGTATTCCTAAAGGTAATTTTCCTGATATACGACTATATACCAATGTGCCAGCTGAAGGATCGTAGGCATCAAGAAGATACTCATAGTACTCTAGTTCAGGTACTACTCCTAAATCGCCTGCTGGTGTTATCCACTTAGGTAAAGCCATTGTTTATCCTATCTTATTTTAAACCATTTGCCGGCAGTAGTGTTTAACAAATAAGTAACACCCTCCCCGGCGGCGATTGAAGTGTTTGCACTTGGATCTACAGAGTATATGCCCCATCCAGGTAATGCACGGAATGTTTCTACAGCTACATTTGATGAAAAGCTAACAGTTGTTCCGTCAACACTGGTATTAGGTAATGTTGCATCAACCCAAAAACTAATCATAGGATCTGATGTTGGTGCTATAGTTACATGACTAACTCGTGTGTTAGCTGTAATTACAATATTGCCAGTTGGTTGATAGTGTTGATATCCGCTATAGACTGTTGCTCCACCAATGTCAACGTTACCAGTTGTATCAACATCACCGGTTACGGCAATGTTACCAGCGTCAAAACCTATGTCGCTGATGTTGCTAAAGTTATTGTTTACTTTGACGAAAGCTTCACGTAAGCTATCACCGGTACCGTCATTGGCACTGGTCCCTACGCCTATTGCTAAGAAAGATTCTGTTGTTATTGTCATGATTGATCTCTAGATGCTGTTATGTATCTAGTATTTATCAACATTGTTGAAGTTATATATTACCAGGAGGTAATTGCGGATACCCGTACCCAAACATTAGTCTGATGACAAACATACACAAACGAACCTGATACAATTATTTCACCTCGTGTACCTGGGCTAGTTGCTGTTGCGGGTGCTGTACGATTGACTATTGATACTGCGTTGAAACCGATGATATCATTGACAGTGAGCTGTACATTTCCTTGTCTTCCGGCCACCGAAGTTACTGAATTACTTAATGCATTAACATTGGATTGTACATTTGCAAAGTTTTCGTTAACCTTAGTAAATGCTGAAAATAAACTTTCTCCGTCGTTTTTTCCTAGTCCTGTTCCGACGCTAATGTTGGATAATAACATTTCTCATACCTATATGATTTTCTTATGCAAGTATTTATCTGAATGTTAAATATTTTTATTTGAAAATGCACCAGGTTTATCTCCAGGACCGAATCCTGGGTGCATTGGGTCGATGCTGTCATCTATATCTTGTTCAGTATATATACGCATCTGATTATTTTTTAACTTAGTGAAGTTATAACCTAACTGATTGACGATCCAGTTAGCTGAGTGCCATTGCCAATCTTGATATCCTGGTTGATGAGGGTTATCTATATTTGGTACTGTGTTCGTGTATGTAGCATAGTAAGTGCTTATTTGATCCATGATCTTGCTAGGACCAATCCAAAGTATGTCTTCTATCCTGCCCTGTCCATGTATAGGCCATATACCATAATGGTCACCAAAAAGAAACATGTTATCAGTATAAATTTCTCTGATATCATCTTCAAGACTTTTTGATTCATCAAACACTAGATCACTTCGTAAACGAACAGTGTAGTCATACTCAATTTGATTTTTTTGTGCGTAATCTTGTTTTAACTTATTTGCTTCATACAAGCTACGCCACATGCTAACGTGCCATTTTTGCTCAACTGGATCAAACCTACGACCTCCCCAAGTGCTTTTAGTAGGTTGTAATTCATATTCTTCAACCATAATAGTTCTTGGTTGCCATTGGCGGAAAAATTCTACGTTCTTTTCTGGACTTGTTTTTTTAGCTGTGTGCCATTCAGCATCAGTACTAACAGCACCTACACGATTAGCATATCCTGTTCCTCGTGTTTCACTATCCCAAAAGTGTGCAAATACGTCGCAGTCGGGTAATAGATTACCTACATAACGTTTGATATTATCGGCTGTGACGTGGCCTGTACGGTTTTGCCCACTGAAGCATAATGCTATCTTCATGCTTAACCTGGACTGAAACTAGATCCGCACCCACATGATGTTTGTGCATTGGGATTCGTAATAGCGAATTGTGATCCCATATCGCTTTCTTTCCAGTCAACTTCACTACCTTGTAGATACTGACTGCTCATTGAATCGATTAATAAGTGAATGCCATCAAACTCTAGATCCCAGTCATCCTCATTCTTTGTATCGTCAAAAGTAAATCCATATTGCATACCACTACATCCACCACCACTAACGAACATTCTTAATTTTAGTTCTGGATTATCTTCTTCTTTTAAAAGATCTTTAATCTTACTGATTGCCGCAGGACGCATTGTTACTAGTTTTGGTTGTTCTATTGTATCTTCCATATTATAGTCTCTGATTTACTACTTCCCAATTGATAATTTTCCACATATTGTTTAGATATTTTGATTTGTCAGCTTGGTAGTCCAATGCCCACGCATGTTCCCACCAGTCTACTATCATAGCAATATCTTTTTTGACTTGATGATTCTTGATAGTTTTAATGTCTCCCGAACGTGACATATAGACCCACCCTGATCCTTGTATGCCCATAGCTACTTTAGCAAACTCTTCTTTAAAGTTGTTAAAGTTGCCATACTTTTTATTGATCAATGCTTGGCATGATCCTGTAGGTTTGTTAGTTGTCTTAGGTGGCATTAGTTGCGGAAAGAAAGTGTTATGTAGATATGCCCCTGCTTCGTTAAAAGTCATGTCACCTTGTTTGGCATTGTATCTTTTTACATACCCAGCGGCTAACTTACCATAATGATAGTCTAATGTATCTTTACTCATCACTGGTGCAAGTTCAGTTTTTTTATATGGTAATTTATTTAGGCTGAGGTCGTCTTTGCTTTTTTCTTCAACTAATGTAATTAATTCTCGTATCATTTTCTGTATGTTATCCTGGCTTTGGTTAAATCATATGGAGTCATTTCAACATCGACCTTATCGCCTAGCAATATTTTAATTGTATGCATTCTAAGTTTTCCGCCTATATATGCAGTTACTTCGTGATCATTTTCTAGTTTAACTTTAAACATACTATTCCCTAATACCTGAATAATAGTTCCTGTTAACGCAATAACATCTTCCTTTGACATCTAGTACTTACTCAACTGTTTTAAACAAGTATTTATTGATTTATGTTCCAAGGCATTTTGTTTACTAAAGCATATCTAGCAGTTGATATATATTCTTGATCTTCTTGGGCTAAGGCTGTCCAGCGTTTAGCAATACTGTCAATGAGGTCACTAGTATATTCAGGACGATCAATATGTGTTTGATTTTCCATACACTGTTGCAAATGGTCTAACAGTTGTTTGGTTCTTTCTCTAGGATGTCCGTCTGTTCCTTTAACTAAATCATTGTATGACATATTATCTCCTAAACTCTCCTGAGTCATGAGGCACATCATCTCCTTTAACTATCCATTCGAGACCAGCCATACTGCCAACATACTGATTAAATTGTTCGTCATAACTTAATTTAACTTTAACAGTGTTGATAGCAACATCTAAGAATACACCTGGATTGTGATTTAAAACAAATCCGTCTACGTCCATTCCTTTATCAGTGCAATGTACCTTTATATCCATTAGTTTTCCTTTTTATTTGTTTGCTGTAACTTGAATTGTGTCTAACAATAATACGTTTGACCCTACTACTGTCTTTGTAGCGCCTACCCAATTACACACAGTTGTACCAATAACTCTTATGTTGTAATAGGTATTGCCATCATCCTCTAAATCTTTACTATGTATCAATGCTCTTCTTAATTCTTTGCAACCACCTTTGCGATTACCGTTGCCAATCTCATCTAGAGCATTGTCATATATGTGTTGAACAAATTTTATTTGATCGTGTTTGTGTTTTTCAGCTTTTGCTTCGTTTCCATCAATCAGTACCCATACTCCTATCAGTACCGCAAATATCACTACTGCTAAAAATTTATCGTTGTTATCCATTGCTCTCTTCTCCGTCTAACCAAGGTTGATACCAGGCTTCCCAATCTGATTTGAAATCTTCATCTTGTTCAGCATAGTGGTTTGCTTCTTCTAATAACCCTGGAGTCTGCTCTAGTATTTTGCGGAAGTAACCTGCTTGTTCTTCACTTGCTTCTTCACGCAATTCCTCACTGTCTTCTTGTTCTGCTTCATCCCAACTATCATATGCTTGGTCGTGTGCATCTTCATTGATTCCAGCTAATAAATCATAGACTTCTTCTTTTGTTTTCATTAAATTATCCATTGCTCTCTCCTAGTTCGTCTAAACTTTCGTGTAACCTATCAATATCATGGGGTGCAAACAAGCGAACCATAAAGCCACCATCGTCGGTATAGACTGCTACACGCAGACTAGGATCTGATTCTCTAACCTCAATTTCAAATCGCTCAGGATCTTGTCCCTTATCACTTATAATAGTTTTTACTTCTTCTATCAATGACGGCATATCTTCTAATGTGTATAACACTACCCTCTCCTCATCTTACTTACTTCCTGTGCTTGTTTCTTATCTATAATTGGAATAGCATTTGACTTGTGCATTGTAGCAATACCTTTGATCAATGTTCCTGTGTACTTGATTGTTTCTGTCTTAGTTGCTGAGCCTCTATCGCTATTCAAGCTAGGATAATATTTAGTTTCTCTACCAATTGGTGCTTGATATGTAGGTCCATTATATTCTCCCTGTTCACTAGGGTGTAGTTTTTTCTTAGGAACAGGTCTACCACAACGAATGTCAACATACTGATCAAACGTAACTTTGGGCTCGCCCATACGTTTTTGTTTCTTATTGTAGTGAAACATGTCCATTTCTAATTGGCTACGTTTTGCCTTAGTCATTTTTAGTTTATACTTCTTAGTCCTTGTTGTAGTTAACGCAGGACCTTCCATGTGCATACTCATACAGTTCTCCCTACCAATACAATTTTACAAATATGTTCAAGACGCTCTGTGTGTTCATAAGCATCATATAAAGTTTTTCCTCTACTGACCGCACCGTGTGCTTTGATACCAACAATGTCTCGATCTTCGCCTAGTTTTGATATACATTGTTCTGCTAGTTCTTCACTGATAGGTGGTACCATGCCTACATTGTCAGCAACACGAGTATATCTGCTAATCTCAGGATAGTCATTGACTAGTTCTGATAGTTCTAGTGTCTGCATTGCCGCAACAATATAAGTAGGGTGCAGATGAACTACGCATTGTTCTTGATCAGTTTGTTTAATCAATCCGTGATGTAGATGTATTTCTCCACTAGCTCTAAGATCTAGATTATCATCTAGCTCTGCTAGTGTAGCAATATCAATCTTTTTAAACAGTTCAGGAGTCATATCCTGTTTACGCACACCACTTGGTGTAATGTAAAAGTAATCTGCACCTTCAGGATGCCAACTGATATTACCATCACGACTGGTTATCCAATTACGACTGTAAGCATCCTTGAGTAATTCACATATGTTAGTCAGTGTACTAATATCCAGGAACTCCTACATAACCTTCTTCAATATCATAGCTGGAATTAACTTGTGCTTCTTTATCACCTTCCATACATTTAAAGTAAACTTCTTGAGCTTGTTCTTTTGTAGGGAAACTATTGATAATTTCTTTTTCGCCTTGCTCATTCCAATATACTACATCATACGATTTAGTTAACATTATATTGCCCTCTTAATCTCAGCCATGTCATCTTCATCTAAAAAGTCTTTTTTTACTCTTAACTTTTCAGCACATATTTGTATTTCACGTGCTAATTCCCCGTCGTGTGGTTGAAGCTTACGACTAATGTCATACATTACTTTAACTGCTTCTGCTATATTCATTTCTAACCCTCCTGGTCTATATACATAATAACCGCTACTGGTACTAGTAATAAACCTGCTATTAAAAATATATGATAGCTTGATGTGCTAAAGTCAAGCACATTACTACCTATTGATAAAAATAAAATACTAAGCCATGCTAAAAATCTTACTGTCATCTAATTCTCCTCTGGTTGTCTCATTTGATCTGCCATATCTAACATACAGGCCAAACATGTAGGGCAAAATGCCACCGGTAGCATACCAAAGTTACCAACTGTGCCACCTTCTGAGTATTCATCAAACTCTACACTACATACTGAACAAGTATACACGTTTTCCACTATTTTACCTCTTTAGTTTCAGTAAGTATTACTTTCATATCAGGAAACCTTAGATCAACGGCGTCCCAAAGATCATCTAAAGTATCAGCTTGTGCTACAAAAAGTCCAGTCACACAATCATACATCATTAACGTTCCATTAACCGATTGTACGTTTACTAACATGGTGTTTACTAGTTCTTGTTTAGCTTCGTCTAGCTCTCTCTGTTGTTGTAACCTATGTAAGTTTATAAAGAAATAATATAAAAAAACGCCAACAAATATTAACAGTAAAACTATTAATACTAATCCTATAAACTGTAGCAATCCAAGTAATAGTTCCATGTTATCCCCTTTCTTATTGTTTTAATTATAACACCTTTTAACCAAAATGTCAACTGTTGATGACTGCCCACACCCACTCCTTCTCACACTTAAACCTAAATCTATAGACAGGAGGTAATAGTCGTAAAGGTGTTATATTATACTCTTCATCTTTAAGATTCTTAGTACACCAAGATGTTAATTTTGATATCTGCCTTGAATTGTTAATGTCGACTTTGTGCATAATTTATGTACAACTACTTTGCACAGTAAGACTAACTTTGTTAAGACTTCTTACCTGTTCACGATCACGTAGTTCTAACTGTAGTACACCATGTACTTGATTCTGACCCATAAGATTAGGTCTACTCTGTTCGTGCAGTGCATTAAGATTATATGTGCCTTTTGGCTTTGAATAATGCACAAATAACTCGTTGTTTATTTTTGCACAGCGACTGTCAAACACTCTACCATTATGATCCATCATGTCAACACGTAGTCCGATGTGTTGTTGACCTATAGGATCAGGTCTAAGATAATCATTGATTAATTCTAGAGTATATGCATCCGGAAGATAATAGCTATTAGCTGTTGTCATAAATACTCCAGGAGTAAACACACGTAAGTCAGGATTTTGTGGACAGAGATATCGTTTAGCTATAGGTCTACTCTGAGTTATTGTTGAACATTGACCTTTGTCAACACTGACTAAATCAGCGGCTTCATTGAACGCTTCTATCCACTTACTATTCATTTCAATATGGTATGGTATTTTATACACTGCTGATCTCAGTTTCGTAACTTTAATCTCAGTATGATTTGAATTAACTACGTAAGCATGTTCGGGATATGTATCAAGTACCGATGCCAATAACCCATCACCATCCATTCTCTGTTCAATCTTAGATTGCACTATGTCCAACTCTTTTTCACCATCGATACTATTGTAGTCGATAGGAACCGGTAATTTACTGTGTGCGATCTTACTGCTAGATATAGATATTCTCATTTTAAGATGCCAATTACCTTTAGCATCTTGTGATTGTTCGAGAATATCATAGTCGTTGACGTAACCAGCACTGTATTGACCAATATTGTGTTTAGTAATACGAGAGCCAACTGCTTCACGTTCCATAACTATGACTTGTCCGGCAACCTTTTCAATAGCAACTTCAAAACAACTATGTTTGGCTAGTTCAAAACTCATTGCTGAGCACTCTTGTTCTATAACAGAACTGTCATACGATCCGCCAGTTGTTGGAAATTGCCATTCAGCTTGTGCCCCAGTAGTTACTAACACAGCTAGTGCTAGTAAAGGCCTAGCATTCATTCTACTAGGCTTTCACTGGTAGACTTAATAGTGTTAACACCTTTGTCTAACACTTCGGCGATACCATTAAATCCGACTGTAGAAACTACTAATCCTAAGATAAATCCAATAATAAGTTTCAGCATATTATACTCCATCCATTTGTGCTCTAATAACATGAGCGGCATTGATAGTTTTCTTAGATACTCTTACAGTCACTGCTACCATCTGTATATCAATATTAACGTTACGATCACTTACCACCGCACCTTTAAGGATGCCGTTTGAACTTTCGTTGATAGTGTGTCTAACCTGCTGTGCTACTTTTGTAGCTCTTTTACGTTCTTCAACGTTAGCAACTGTGGCTACCAATTGATTAGATGTTGTTTCGTCACCAAAGACATCAGTTTCAGTTACTGGTTGTGTGTCATCTTGCTTACCGTTAACAACATTATCATTTAAGATAGTTTTACTAACGTGTTCTGTAAACTTTTCAGTTTTCACTGAATTATCTAAGAACTCAACCAAATTTGCTCTTGCTCTCATACTAGCAACTAAAAATGCTTCTTCTCTAGAATTAGCATGATTAAAGTTTATTGGCGAAGTACCAGTTGATTCGATAACTAACCATTCAGCACCATTTTCATCAAACTCAAGTGTGATCTTTCCGTTATCCTCTAAGAATGCAACCTCTTGTGCTTTTATATCTGGCGTGGCTTCAAGTGGATTTGTGATCTCTGCTACGGTGTTTTTGTCACCAAACATCGAACAACCTGAAAGTGCCATAGCCCCCACTACCGCTACTACAATAAGTTTCTTGTTCATACTTTACCCCTTCTAAATTATGTGGTATAATCTACCACTTAACAAACATTATAGACTCATTTGTCCAAAATGTCAACCAATCACTCATCGGGCCACTGATCCAACCACTCCTGTGGCATTTCTATTGGTCCACCGTAACCTGCGTTAGTACTAACGTCATTGTTGTTAGTTTGTCGCAAGTGCTTACGATACTCTGCGTCTGCTTTTGCTTTTTCCATATTGTCAATGTTGGCACATCCTGTTGACAACAATGCTACTACTATTATAACAAACTGTAATATAATTAAATTTTTCATCTGTCCTCCACCTCCAACCATGAACCTTCTGCTCGTTCATAAAATATATGTCTTCCGATTTTCATTATCTTTGAACCAGGATCTTTCCAAAACGGATTAACGTAGTCAGCATGATAAAATAATGCTTTTTCTAAGTTTCTAACACGCATACCATCAAATACTGCAAGGGCTACTTTATAGCTTGCCTCCCAATTCCTGCCTTCTATCTTGGCGGTACGCAGTCTACGCGACTTAGTCCACGAAAACTGATCTTTTGAATACACTACCTTACAAATAGTGTCACCCCAATGTCCTAATTCTAAACGGTTAATAGTGACTTGAGCTACAGCATATTTTCCCATAACATCTTCAGTTCCAGCTTCGAAGAATATATTCTGTGTCATGCAATGCATATCTTTTTTCGTAAAAGGAATCTTTCTATTAGATTGACTAAGCCTAACCTGTTGTTTTAAACTATAAAGATCGTCGATGTCTACTGGTTCTACTTGGACCGGGTCAACTTTGGATCCAACAACAAAATGTATGATACTAGTTATAGCAAATACAACTATCATAATTACTGCTATTACAGTTCTAATCAACAAATAAGTCCCCTTATCTAGTAATATGCATATATTATACAATCATTTGGTTAAAAAGTCAAGGCATCAAACAAGGCAAATAAATAGTATTGTAAGAAGTATATCAACTAGGAATAAAATGGCAGTAATCTATAAAAATCGTTTCACTAGACAAGCTGTCACCGACGACTGGCCATTGACCTATTTTATTCAAGAATATCTAAACTATTTTGTATCTGAAATAGTACAAAAGAAGGGCTCCCCAAATAATGCATGGAATCCAATTGCCTTAATGAACGGTAGGTGGGAAGAAATACCTGGATTCGAAAGCTATAGCTATGAGGAATACGACCCTAGCACTGATAACATCGCTGAAGATTTATATAACAGTAACACTGACACAATGGATTTTGTTACAATGGATAAAAAGTTAACCTATAACCCTAATTCATTGACGCATACTTCAGTGATAACTTTTGATACAGTAGAAAGCCTAAGTAACTTTATTGATCTCTGTAATTCACAATGGAGATACCCATCAAAAGATGCTGTGATGGAATATATAGCCAGTAAGGGTATGGGTGTAACTGAAGAGATCTACCTCGATGGTATTATAGCTGGAACAAACTTTAAACTCTATTAAAATTTGATATTCTTAATGTATTTTAATTGATTATTTTTAATCTCTATCAACAATTCGTCGCTGGTGATTGGATAGAAGTTAGTTCGTTCTAAGCTCACACTAAAATATCGTGGATCAGGTACACAATCTGCATGCAAATGAGCATGAATATTAACTGAACACTTATATTCATTTAGATTTTCTTTAGTAAGATAATCATGAGACAACAAGTATTTTACTCCATCTAATTCTATAATATGTGTGTGGTTATACACCTCATCAAAATATTTTAGATAGTTTTCCTTAGTATCAACATCTTTGTTACCTCTGATAAGAATCTTCTTTCCTGGTAATTCTGCTAATAGATCTGATGAATTGGGGGTGGTAACATCGTAGACATCTCCCATATGATATACAGTGTCTGTGTCCTTTACTCGGCTGTTCCAATTATCGATTATGAATTGATTCTGTTCTTCTACAGTGTCCCATGGACGTATACGTTGACCTTGATGTTCATACTTGATCACTTGAGGATCATTGAAGTGTGTTTCTGCTGTAAAAAATGTAGTCATATAGATATTTATTGCCAGAATAGCAGGTCAAAAAAAAGCACTGCGAACAGTGCTTTTTACTTGAAACGTTATTGTTACGATGCTGTAGAAAATACTCTAGCACGTGAACCGTTTACATCTCTAGCAGTCATTCTATATGCTGTGTTACCTGATGTATTTTTAACAGATTTAACAACAAGACCAGCCGCTTTCATTTCATGTAATCTAGCTGGCAATTGAGCAATACCGTAGTTTGCTTTTGCTTGAGCTGGTGACAGTGTACGACCTGTACCACGTAGATATGTTTCAATAAAACCTTTTTGGTTCTTAACTTTATTTAAATTTGTAGTTCTTTTTACTGTTTTAGTTCTAGCCATTTTTACTATTTCCTTTAATTAAAAGTTTATTGCTGACAACCCATCAGCATCATTACATTATACATTAACTAGACTATAAGTCAACTTCAGGTTTACCAAAATCGCCCAAATCTTTACGCTCAGCTTCGTTTCTAAACTCTTCTAGGAACTCCTCAAGTTGTGCTCCATACTCTGCTAAGCCAATTGGTTCTTTGTAATGACAGAACGTTGTAAAATGTGTGATTTCACTACTTAAGGCCTCACACTCTTCGGCAGTATCAAACCGAGGGCCAGTATAGAAACCTGTTGTTGTTATTAACATCAATGTTACTACTCCTGAGTTCATATGCTCTCCTTTACGTCTTTAAGTGTGTCAAATACTGTTGCTTTGGCACGTGCATTCAATGCGTGCTCCTGTGCGTCTGATAGTAATGGAAGATATATAGACATAATTTTAATTATATATTCTTTTCCTTCTGGAGTCAATGTTGAAAAGTCTCTATCAACGCTACTTGAATAATAATATTTGTCGTCCATTACAAGTTCTTTAAGATTGCTCATTACCATACGTGAGACTTCATCTTCATTAAATGCTATGTTTTTTGCCATCTTTCGTTTCTCCTTCTTTTCTTTTTGTCAGGTGACCAAGGTTTAGGTTTCTGTGGTATACTCACTTAAAGTTCATCCATTTCTGCTCGTCTCTATTTTTACATATCCTAGCTGACCATTCATCATCAGTTTCATCTACATCGGTCCAACCGAAACTTGGAATGAACATTAGAACGTTGCCTATAACAAATGCTAGCCATATCCAATATTCACCATACTCGGGAAATTCACTGGCACGAGCTACTTCAATCAACTCTAACAGGAACTCCTGCATTACATCTTCTCACCTGGTTCAAAGCCACGGAATCCTTTAAATCTAGGAAACCTTAACGAGTACGTTTCGTCTTGATTTTTTGTGACTGCGTCCGCCCTGACCTCCACCATTCTCCCCAAGAGCTCTGTACGAGTATTCCAGAAGCTATCACGATCGCTGTCAGTAAAGCCACTACCGCAATTAACATTAATACTAAGTCCATCATCTTCTCCTTTACAAATAAGTGCACCTAATCGACCAGCATTACGGCCAGTCCCCTCTTCTACATCTACTACTTCTAGCGTAACTTCAATAAACGGTTTAAGTTTTAACCAACTGTGACTACGTTTACATTCATATACTGCATCTAGATCTTTAATCATTATACCTTCATATCCACCATCAATAGCTTGTTGGTTGATCTCTTTAAATTTCTCACGACCTTCATCGCTGTCGAGATCTATTTGTATCTGTCCAACAACTGAAACATTAGGCATATGATCCTTCCATTGTCCGTACCAAGATAATAAATTGTCGCTTCGAACAGTCTGCGGACGGTCACCGTGACCACACTGGAATTCCTTCAGTGTTATGATATCAAACAGGTGTAATACAGCATCAGTAGCTTCAACAGCAGTTTTACGATGAACCTGCTTCATTAAGTCTTGAAATGAGTTACTCATTACTTCACCATCTAACACCATTGGTTCTGAAAAAAAGCGTGCATGTTTGGCTATCTGTTTCTTTATGTGTTCAAAATTTACTAGTTCTTTTCCGTTACGACTGTATTGATTTACAGTTCCGTTAGGATAAACAATGGTAATAACACGAACACCATCTAGTTTAACTTCGACTATCTTGTTACCAGCCACTTTCTTTTCGTGGTTAGCTGAGTCGTGTGCTAGTTGACAGGTAAACACTGGAATTTTATAGTGATCTAACTTTAATTTTTTAACAACTGAATTGATAGTTTTCTCACTAGTACCACAACGCAGGTCTTTAATTAATATACGACGATACCAATTGTTCCATTGCTCTTGAGTGGCTTGTAATCTATATTGATTAATCAAACTTATCGCATCGTTTCCAGTTACTTGTCTTGTTGACAATGCAGTAGCAAGTTTTTGAAAGTTGGGCCAACTTAATCCTCTACCATCTTGTTCTTTTACTAAGATTTTTTTAACATTAAAAGTTACAAGACTGTCTAATGCTAGTCGACACCCATCAAAAAACTCATTATTACCTGCTTCTGCTTCTCTGGAAATAATAGCTTCTTTAGCTAATCTACTGTTATCTTGTTCTAGCTCTGTGATAATACTCCAGGGACTATTCACTTTCTATCTCCTTAACGTGTCTACAATTCTTTCTAAACTGAAATCCAGGACAACTACAATTATACTTGCCTTGTTGTCGAATTACAAGATATTGATTACCTTTTGAGCCAGTTACCGTCCATTCTTTATGACTACTATCTAATTTAATTGTGGCTTTATTTGATTTAAGAGCTACAACTCTTTCTAGGCTGATAACACTTACACCTTGTGGTATGTTAGGATTTTTAACTGCAAATTGATCTGGCTTTAACCAAGGCAAGCTAATCACTTGACCCTTTAAGGTATGATCCTCATAAGGTTCTGTACGGTGAAAACTAGGCCTATAATACCTAGTTGTCACTGTTATTTCACTACCTATTTGTGGTTTTTCGTGCATGACCCGTCCAATTTTTTACTTTATACGAACAGTATACACTCTTTTGGTTAGATTGTCAACAGTTTATAGTCTACCTACTACAACTTCAATTGGTTGGATTGAATTATCTGTAATTGTTTCCAAAGATTTTCCAATTACACACCCAGGTTGGTATTGTGCGTCATCTAGCTTTTGTGCTACTCCAGGAGTAGCACTTGTTACAACTAGTTCACCTTTTTCGATTGGACCTATAACTTTACATGGTACACGTCCTTGTAGTGCAAGGTATTGTCCTTCTGCTGTAGAGTTCATCATGTACGCTGGATCTGTTGATATAACTCCAGCTACCTTACGATCATGTGATTTGACGCATTGTGTTATTTCATGTGTTCCGCCAAACGACATCACTGTACCTGGTGAGTACTCTTGATCTGTTGTGTATTTCTCTGCCAGGTCAGCGTATTGTGCTGACGTCGCTAAACCATAGATAGTGCCAAATCTATTATCTGTTTGTCCAATGTCACCAGAACCGTTTGTGCCTGACTTATCAATATCAGGTGTAGTGATCTTAGTAGTAAACGATGGACTTGCTAGAGGTGCCTTGCTACCCAACTGTGAATCTGTATAACCCTTTAATCCTACATTGGCTTGTGTTACTGTTTCATTAGTAAATCCTATTTGCCCAATATTAGCTGTTGTAACTTTGTTATCTGTGTACCCTATTTGCCCGATATTAGCTGTTGTAACTTTGTTATCTGTGTACCCTATTTGCCCAATATTAGCAGTTGTAACTTTGTTGTCAGTATAACCTATCTGACCAATGTTGGCAGTCGTTACTGCTAGTAACACACCATTGTATGTTTCAAGAAATGTTCCTACTTGAGTATTACCATATGCAGAAGAGCCACCCGGTGCAACAAAAGATAATGTTCCGGAACCATCTGTACTTAAGACTTGGTCAGCATCTCCATCTGCTGTTGGAAACTTATAGGCATTGTTAAATGTAATAGCGCCACTGTCGTTACCATCAATCTTAAATTGTCCGTTATTGCCCGCCGGGTCTGCGCCAGTGCCGTCTGTGTCAACAGCAACACTAAACTGAGTTCTAGCGGCATTGTTTGTATTATCAAAAGCAAGGGAGCCACCCACAATATTTCCTGTGCCATTGTAATATTCTGAATTCAATCTAAATATGTAATCGCCTGACTGCACAGCACTCTGTGATGCGTATGTTCCTCTACCTCTTCTTGATCTAATATCCGGAGCATCTCCTGAATCATTATACTGCTCCATTCTAATCTGTGTTGACTGAGCTCCATCACCTGTCATGTGTAAGGTAACTTCTGGTGATGTTTGGTTAATACCTAGATAGTTACTGCTAGTGTCTACAGTCAGTGTTGTATCTTGTGTTAAGTGACCATTACTGCCCACAACCACAAAAGCATTTGCTGTGGTTAAGTTGTCAGCGTGTAGATTACCACCTGTAATGTTGCCTGTTACTGTTAGATCATTTGAAACTGCTACATCTTGATTTGTTGCGTCAATAGTAATTGCTGTGCCGTTTTGTCCATTGGCGGATAATATTAAATCGTTTGTAGCAAATATTCTAAAGTTGTCTGAACCGTCATTGTCAAACGCACCTACATTGGTCATACGTAGACCAGTACCTGTTTGATCAATACGTAGAGTATCTACACCAGTTATGGTACCACTAGTAAAACTGACAGTACCATCTGTCATAGTACCAGCAGTAATAGTTCCTGCTTTTACATCAGCATAACTTGATATTGTTACGTTAGCATTAGTAGCACCACTATCGCTGGTATTTACTAGTGCAAATTGATCGTTGGTTTCGTCCCAGATAATGGCCACATTGGCAGTTGCACCACCATCGCGATTGAATACAAATCCAAGATCTTGACTGGCTGAAGTTCCTGACTTGTTGATAACCGTCAATGGGTCATTGAGAGACGTTACTGTACTGTTAATCTGATTAAATGAAGGTCTAGTAAGTGCCATTGAATATCTATATTAATTTATTTTTAGTATTTATCCGATTTGTTTTAGATAAAAAAATAGGACCCAAAGGATCCTATTTTAATATTATGTTTGTGATGTATTACTTAGTGTTTACCTACAACTACTTCAATAACACCTTCACCACCTTCCCATGCTTCTAAAGCTTTACCAATTACTGCACCAACTTTAGGATCTGCTTCAGCTCTCGCATGACCATTTCCTGCTGATACCATCATGTCGCCTTTAGCAACAGCACCAGTAACTTTACATGGTACACGACCTGTAAGTGCTACCATTGCTGTATGTTCTGCCTCTAGTGTATCATTCATTTTGTATGCTGGATTTGTTGAAACAACGCCAGCTACTTTAGTACAGTGATCTACATCACATCCAGCTACTTCTTTTTCACCACCAAAGTGTACAACTGTACCTGGAGCATAATCAGCGTCAGCTTCATATTTCTCTGCCAAGTCAGCGTATTGTGCTGAAGTAGATTGACCATATATCACTGCAAATCTATTTCCTGTTTGTCCGATGTCACCTACTCCATTTGACCCGTTTTTAGTGATGTCTGGAGTAATTAAGCCCGTTGCTTCGACGTCTTTGTTTGCTACCCATTTAGTGCCTGAGTGTGAATAGTTAAATGTTGCACTAGCACCATCCACTGTAAGACCAGCACCATCAGCCGCCGCTGAATCTGCCGCGCCGTCTGCAACAGTAATGTTTAGATCAGTAACATTAAGTGTTGCTGTGTTAACAGTTGTTTCAGTACCATTAACTGTTAAATCGCCACCAACGATAACATCACCAGTTGTTGTTACTGCACCTGCATTAACTTGTGGTGAACTTACGTTACCAGCTAAGTTAGTATAACCACTTGCATTTATTGTAGTAAACGAAGCACTTGATGCTGTTGCGTTACCAATTGGTGTTGAGTTGAGTGATGCAAACTGAGCTAGTCCGCCTATTACATTACTAGTAAATGCTCCTGTTGCTACTCCTGTTAACGCACCACCTGCGATGACTCCGGTAGTTGCATTGATTGTTAATGGACCTACTGTTAGTCCATTATGTACTACGAAATTCGTGTTTGCCATGGTTCCATATTCCCCAAAAAAGATTATATATATTTGTACAGATATTTATCCTTTAATATAAAAATTCAAAAGTGCGTATACATCAAAAAAAAAGCACTCCTCTGAGTGCTTTTTAATTACCTTGCCAAGATATATTACATCATGCCTGGCATTCCCATACCTCCAGGCATTGCAGGTGCTCCACTAGCACTATCATCCTTAGGGATCTCATTGATAGCACAGTCAGTGGTAAGTAATAAACCAGCAACTGATGCGGCATTCTGTAACGCACAACGAGTCACTTTAGTTGGATCTACCACGCCCATGTCAATCATGTCACCGTACATATCAATCGCGGCATTAAAACCGTAATTTCCACTTTCAGCAACAACATTGTTTACTACCACTGAGCTTTCGCCTCCAGCGTTGTCTACGATTTGACGTAGTGGCTCTTCGATTGCTTTTAATACAATAGCAATACCCGCGGCCTGATCTGGATTTTCACTTGCTAGCTGTTCAATTGAACTTTTAGCACGAACAAGAGCAACACCACCACCAGGAACTACACCTTCTTCAACTGCCGCTCTGGTTGCATGTAGAGCATCATCAACACGATCTTTCTTTTCTTTCATTTCAACTTCTGTTGCGGCACCAACTTTAATAACAGCAACACCACCTGAAAGTTTAGCAAGACGTTCTTGTGTTTTTTCTTTGTCGTAGTCTGATTCGGTATTGGCAATTTCTGCTTTAATTATAGCAACACGTGATTCGATTGCTTCAGTTGTGCCTTTACCATCAACGATAACTGTATTTTCTTTTGATACTTCAACACGGCCTGCTTGACCAAGATCTTCTAGTGTAACATCTTCCATTTTTCTACCAACTTCTTCAGAGATAACAGTACCACCAGTTAGAACAGCAATGTCTTCCATCATTGATTTACGTCTATCACCAAAGCCTGGCGCTTTAACAGCAATGGTTTTAATAGTACCACGCATATTATTAACTACCAGTGTTGCTAGGGCTTCGCCTTCAACTTCTTCAGCAAGAATCATTAATGGTTTACCTTGTTTGGCTACCTTTTCTAATACAGGAAGGATTTCTTTGATGTTAGTAATCTTTTTATCTGTTAGTAAAATATATGGCTCTTCATGTTCTGCTGTTTGATCTTCTTTATTAATAAAGTAAGGACTTAAATATCCACGATCAAACTGCATACCTTCTACCAGCTCAAGTTCCATGTCAAGTGATTTACCATCTTCAACAGTGATCACTCCTTCACGACCAACTTTTTCCATTGCGTCAGCGATTATCTTACCAATTGATGAATCTGAATTAGCAGAAATAGTACCTACCTGTTCAATTGATTCAGTTGAGTCACATGGTACTGAAATTTTAGCTAGCTCTGCAATTACTACTTTAGTAGCTTGGTCAATACCTCTTTTAAGATCCATAGGATTCATTCCAGCCGCAACTGATTTAGCACCTTCTCTCACAATAGCTTGTGCTAGTATGGTTGCTGTTGTAGTACCATCACCAGCTTCGTCTGCTGTTTTTGATGCTACTTCTTTGACCATTTGAGCACCCATATTTTCTAGTGCATCTTCCAATTCAATTTCCTGTGCTACAGTAACACCGTCTTTAGTGATATGAGGAGCACCATAACTTTTTTGGATTATAACATTCCTTCCTTTAGGTCCTAATGTTGTTTTTACTGCGTTAGCAAGTACGTTCACACCTTCAATCATTTTAGTGCGAGCTACTTCGCCAAATCTTACGTCTTTAGCTGACATATTATAGTTCTCCTTCTATTGTTGCATAAATTTCTTCTTCGTTAAGTATCAAGATGTCTTCACCCTTGACTTTAACTTGTTGCCCAGCATGTTTACCGAATAACACTCGATCATTTACATTAACACTTACAGGAACAACAGTACCTCCTGTAGTACGACGTCCTTGTCCAACTGCTAGGACGATACCTTGATCTGGTTTTTCTTGAACATTGTCGGGTATGATAATACCACTTGATGTTTGTGCATCAGCTTCGATACGTTTTATTACCACACGATCGTGGAGTGGATTTAATTGCATAATTTATTTCTCCTTAAGAATATCTTCGCCTTACATTAAGCACGAATTGTAACTATTATACAGGATTAAAACAAACTATGTCAATCTTTTTGGTGGATATACTTCTATGATACATCAAATAGTTTAGGATCTAGTATAGGTTCTTCTTTAGGAATTTTTAAAGGATCATAAAGATCTGTACGTTCTGCAGGGATCATAAATCTATCCATCATCTTTTTAGCATACTGCCACTTCTTAGGCATAATAGTACCGTCTGCTAGTGTAATTACATAGTCGCGAGTGTTAAAATAATCTAACAAGTCTTGAATAGTTTTACCGAATGCTCTAGGTTGTGTTTCTACGCACTCAATTTGCACAATAGGACGATTACTGTCAATGGTATTAGTTGCACCTTCTAGTACCTGTAGTTCATACCCTTCAACATCAATTTTAACAACATCTACATCAGTAAAGTTATACGAATCTAATGTTTTTTGAGGAACCGTTACTCTTTCGTAACCAGTATTAGTTTTAACTGTTCTGCCTGAAGGTAATTTATATCCATCATTGGCAATTCTATTATGTCCGTCATTCTTCTTAAGATGCATTTCGACAGTATCTGGAGATGGTCCTAATGCTACATTATAAGTTTTAATGTTACCAGTGACTGCTAGACTAGCCCATGTACCATCATCTTGTTTCCACCATCCTAATTCTGCATCCTGATGATTTTGATTAAGTGCAAGATTATCTATTGCCACTTGGTATGTAGTTGGGACTGGTTCAAACCCATGAACTTCTTGTGCGAATGTTGCGTACTCCCAAGTGTTCATACCAATGTTCATGCCAATGTCTAACATCCTACGAGGATTCGGGCATAACTTTCTCAAACGAACTAAGTTTTGTTTTTGATATGGACCCGCTTGAAGTCTCTGTGTGTAAAAACTGTCAGAGTCCCAAATCCACATCTTACGCCCTATTTTATTTTCAATTAAAATTTTATTTGTTTGTGCTTGTACAGTCATATCATTTCCTTTGTTATATATAGTATATATGGTCTGTTGTCTGATAGCAACTTAAATGTGATCTTTTTAGATAGGAAGTCTATCAAAATTATGTAATGCACTTGCAGGAAGTTCATTTATAGGAAATTTTGCACCAAACTTACCAAGTCTATGTTCTTGCATAGCACTTTCAATTTCAGCTAGTTGTTTTTGATCATAGTCATAATCAATATAGAAACTAAATTTTGAATCGCCACATATTGGTGACGCATGGCTAGCATCACGTAATGCTTTGTGTGTTTTCCATCCGCCAGTGAGTTGTACATTACAACCTTGATGCCTTCCTAACACTTTTAAACAATGTTTCCATATTCTACTTAATGTTCCGCATCCAAAAGGGTCATTGCCGTTCTTGTTACTTTGCTTACCCGATGTTGCTATGCCTACGTAGCCACTTCCGTTGTAAGGTTCGTAAAAAGCATCTGCATAGCAGTATAACCCACCAAAGATGTTATCTTTATCTTGGATCAAGTTTTCAATTGGGTTTGGTTTAGACGACGTCAATTGGCCAAACTCTTTAGCAAACACTTGTTCTCTTTTAGCATACCACTTAGGAACAGGGCCTAAAAATCGTAATCTTAACCCTCCGTCTGGTAACTTAGTACCTTGAGTACCATCTTCATTTAAAATTGCCCTAGTCTTTGGATCAACATTTGGGTATACTTCAAATATATCATGTATACTGAAATAAGGTGTCCAGGTCAATGTTTTTTTCATATTGTATCCGTTTTAACTATTTTCGTATGGTAAAAGAGGAACAGGACCGTTAACTATACGACCATAGGCTTCAGCTATTCCAGTTGCATTTAATGGATTTTCAGCTTCTATCACCATTGAAGTTGTTCTTTGTGGATTTTCTAACATAATTGTAAATCTATATTTTGTTGTCATTATCGACTCCTTGTTGTTAATATACATATATTATATGATATTCTTAACCGAAAGTCAACCAAAAAGAAACCCACCGAAGTGGGCTTCTGCTATTTTTGGTAACAAGGTATAACTACCCCGTCGGTATCAGTTGTTTAGACTAATGCAACTGCACGGTCAGCAGAGCCAAAGCGGAAGCCTTTGCCCATACTTACTTGTACAGTTCCGAGTTTAGATGTATTTTCTGCATCTATAAGTTTTGCTTGATTTACGGTCATCGCCTACCGTGTTGCCGTCTCTGCTATCTCGCCACGTCGAAACCTGGTCATCCCCCTAAAATACTCTTGCTAAAAAACACTTTGGTGGAGATGAGGGGAATCGAACCCCTGTCCGCAACGCCTTCACTTCGAAGGGATTACAACAATTCTATTTACGTAGTTGCCAAATACCATTCTGATATTGAACTACTTGCCCTATGTTATTATACCCGATTTGTCCTTCCCATGGTTCGTCTCGGAACACTAGGTCAGTTGGTGTATCGGGTAACCATCCTGCGGTATTATTTTTTGACCATTCACTAGATTCGCTCATACAAATATTTACCAAACAAAAAGGGCCTTATGGCCCTTAATGATGTACCTAAGATTGAGACTAAACTTCTACTTTGTCCCATCCTTGTGGTTTAGTTTCTACTGCTTCAGCACGTGCTTTTAATGCATCCATTGATACTTTAACCATGGACGCACCGTTGTACTTATGATCTGCCGCATTAATAGCGTCAGCAAATTCTGCATACATCGCAGTTCCTTTAAGATATGTAACACAGTCTGCCTTTGACAGTGCTTCAGGAAGTTCAATAAGATTAATATCTGTGTGTCCATCTTTGTTTAAGATTTTAACACGACTAACAAAATCGTTAGCAAATCTTACTTTTGTTGTACCCTTCAATGTTGAAATACCAGTTACTTTAAACATAAAATTACCCCTCATAATTTAAATTAAGCTTTTTTAGTTTCTAAACAACCAAACACGATCCAAGCTATAAGACCAATGTAAGGAATAAAACAAGCCAGTATCCAAAGAACATTATTACCTGTGTCTCTGATACGTGCTACTAGTGTAGCTAGTTGAACTATAACCATTGCTAGTATCGCAATAACAATCAACCAAACGCCACCCAGGGTGGCGTTTGCCATCAGTGGAAGAAACATAATGTGTAATACTGCGGTGATTAACTGAACTGTCCAAAACTCACCACGGCCTGCTACTCTTGTAAAATCAAACAACTGTTTCATTTATACTCTCCTCGCTAATTGAAATATCATTATACTACCAAAACAATCAAAAGTCAACCAAACTGTCAGGTTGACATTTTCTTAAAATTACTAACTTCCCATTCCCAAAAATTATGCTTGCTGGGTCCTAGTGGTTTACGTCTAGGCGTACCATCTAGATTAAATGGAATTTCTAACGCAGGTGTCTTTAAAGTTTGTTGATGCTTATAACTATGTGACGGTATCTTAAAATAGTAAAACTCACCAGTTTTTCTTTCATAGCATTGAACACGCAGTGTTCCTATTTTATTCTTTAATCCACTTACCTGAGCTGAATAACCTTTACCGGAGCTAAATGTTCTTACAGAAGTTAACTTTGCATCACTGTCGTCATCAAAGTCAGCCTGGTCCTCACTGATTACTTTTATCTTTCCAACTTTACTGATAGCTCTTTCAAATGCTGTACTAACTTCTAGTATTCCTAACTTCATTAGTTTAGCAAGAGTTTTTGGGCACATTGTTTTATACCCAGGCAAATGCTGTTTGAAGTTCTCAAAATGTGCTTTTTCTAAATGTAGTTGTGACATTGTAGTAGCCATAAAGTTCTCCTATTTAATCTGCCCTTGACTCCGAATATGCCTTAAAGCCATAGTTAGTTAATACTTGTGCGTAGGCAGTAGCACCTATCTCACGTACTGACATTGACTGGCCTCTGTAGTTACCTGGTGACCAGTTGTCCATACGCTTACGTTGCCAGCTTTTCTTAAAGCCTATTTTCTCAAGTGCTTTAGCCTCTCTTGAGTTTGTTCTTGATACCATTACAGTAACCCAACCAAAGCCACAGTATGAATCCTCACCATGAACACTTAGGTAATGACTTTGTGCTTCATTGGCCGCTAGTTCAGCCTCGTTTTTAACCTTTTCAATTGTAGCATCATCATACAATACTATTTCTTTAACTAAGTCCATTACGCTACCTCCATAACTTCGATAACATTTTTTTGAAATTGTGACACAGGAATATCTGTTTCTGTTTCTCTCTCATTTGAAAAGAAACTATCCATATGACAATCAACATTTTCGTAGCTAACGTTAACTGCTGTTCCCCAATCAGGATGATCACACCAACCGTTATATGTAGCAACAGTTTCAACTTGATCACTTATATTATGATCCCATGCTTTGATTAAAACTTTAGTGCCTGCTTCTAATTTATCTATATTCATTTTGTCTGCTCCTAAGTAATAAAAAATGTCTGTTTCCTTATTTCTTAATTACATTATATAACCATTTTAACCAAAAGTCAACCAAAAAAATACCCCTATTTCTAGAGGTATTTGTTCAACAACTATTTTAACTTACCTTTTTTCGATGATTTCATCTGCTAGTCCAAAGTCAACTGCTTCTTGTGCTGATAAGAATGTATCAAATTTCATTACTTCACTCATTTCTTCAAATGTCTTACCTTTGGTATTGTGTTTGACATAAAGTTCAGTAAGTCGTTGATTAACACGTTTTGATTCTTCAAAGGTACGTCTAGTGTCTTCAAACTGTAGTTCCTGTACGTGTACACTTCCTGATGTTCCTGGAGTACCTGATGATACTCTGTGTATCATTGTTCTAGCTTCTGGTAGTACCATACGTTTGCCAGGTGCTCCAGCTTGTGCTAAAAATGAACCCATTGAACATGCCTG